>ENA-ORTQ01000058-ORTQ01000058.1-human-gut-metagenome-genome-assembly--contig:-NODE-58-length-131069-cov-8.948456_pt1 | contig 131069 bp, 129 predicted proteins | sample MGYA00241912_ERZ509188 | MGnify/ENA primary metagenome ERZ509188 (study PRJEB26280, sample SAMEA2338849) | human gut metagenome | biome: human gut; feature: human-associated habitat; material: faeces...
TTTTTTTCTTTTCTGCCGCTGGGCAGATGTTTTTTCTTTAGATACATGATAAGAGGAATTTTTGAAGATTCCATAAAGATTTGAAAAATGGACGGACATAAAAGACGTCCATTACACTATCGGAAAATCAGCAAGGAAGTTTCATAGTAACCTTTGCGCCGCCGGTTTCTTTTGAATTTTCTAAAATAAGCTGACCATTATGTTGTTCCATAATCGAATTTGTAATATATAGACCCATACCAAAGTGTAACTTTGAATTGCGGCTTTGATCGCCCATATAGAACCGTTCCTGTGCGTGGCATAATGCCTCTTTAGAAAACCCCGTTCCCTCGTCTGTGACTGAAATTTCCACGAAACCGTTGTTACTCTGAACATCCACATAAAGCGTTCCGCCTTGCGGGGAGTAGTCCAGCCCATTACTGATAACATTCATAATAGCACGTTCTATCAGCACCCTATCAAATTTCAGCATTTGAGGGAGTGAAACAGTATTCATTTGCAGCCGGATTTCTTTTGTCCGGCATAGTGATTCCATATAACCGAACAAGTGCTGCATGAACGCTGGCAAGTCTATACTTTCAATATGGAGCTGATAACCAACCGCCGCCCGTGATATATCAATCAGGGTTTGAATATATGACTGCATCTGGCCGGAGCTTTCCACGACGTAACCAGCGTATAATCGTTGCTCATCATCAAGATTTGTTTCTGTGAGTAAATCAGCATTTCCTTGAATAACCGTCAGAGGCGTTTTCAAATCATGGGCAAGCGCGGCGATTTGCTCTTTCTGTGTCTGTTCGGTTTTCCATTGCCGTTCTAACGAAATTTTCAGATTATCTTTCATATCTGAAAAAGATGCAAGGACATCTTCAAACTCTTTGATTTTGGCGTGTCCTACTTCAAAATCAAGGTTTTGCTTTGAAACCTCCGCAGTTGCTTCAAAAAGCGGGGTCAGTTGTGTACGCAGGTTCTTAGCAAATCTGGCGGTCAGTATGATAATGACCAGCAGCGAATTTACAGCCATCAGGATAAACGCAAGCGTGTCAGGAGATGGAAAATATTCCGGTAGCCATGACACTGTAAATTGAGAACCAATATAATACCTTAAAACGCAAAATTCGTTTTCCCGGACAACAAGTGCAAACTGCCTCCCCGTAGCATATTCAATATATTCTCCCTTTGCGTACAGCAGGGCAATTTCTTTTTCATCATCGTCCATATTGCTGTAAAGCTCATTAAAGTTCTTGTCCAGAATTAAGTAGCCGCATCCCTGTGGAATCACAACCTTTGTAATATCCGGGGCAATCGTCAGCGTTGGAATGATCTCTTTTACCTGCAATTCACTTAGATTTGCTCTTGTAGCTAATCCAGCATTTACAGCAAGTCCCTCCAAACCAGAAGGGACAATAATTGCCGCTACCAGCATGACAATGAGGGAGATAGCAAACTGGCGAAACAATATTTTCAATGTAGGTTTCTTTTTCACTCCCATTTATATCCTATCCCCCATACGGTGCTGATCGGACTTATTTTGAAATGCTCCAATTTCGCACGAATATTTTTTATATGCGTTGAGATCGTAGAGTTATCGCCTATTCCATCAAACCCGAAAACGGCTTCATAGATTTGTTCTTTTGTAAAAACCTGTCCCCGGTTTTTCGCAAGGTATTCACAGATTGAATACTCGCTTTTGGTAAGGGGAACCGGCTGTTCTGAAACATACAGTACCTTTGCGGAAAGGTCAAATCTTATATCAGGCTCAAATGAAAGTGTGCTGTGATGCTCCCTTTTTTCTCTGCGTAAATGTGCCGCGACACGGGCGCGAAGCTCCTGAATACGAAAAGGTTTCGTAATATAATCATCCGCACCGATGCCCAATCCAAACAATATATCTTCCTCTAATGTCTTTGCGGTCAGAAAGAGAATCGGGCAGTCTACCATATTCCTGATCTGTTTGCAAAACTCAAACCCGTCTGTGCCAGGCATCATCACATCCAAAAGAATGAGGTCATAGAAATGCAGCTTTTTGATGTCTACATCATCCGCATTTTGACAGACTGTTATCAAATATCCATCTTTCCCCAAACTGTTCTTAATCAATTCCAAGATAGAAACTTCATCGTCAACTACAAGTAAGTGGGTCAAAAAATCACCTCCCGCCCCATTATACCACATTGTCGAGGTTACTCATCATTATTTTTAATGTCAGCTTTCCGATATTCATTGTTGATATTTACAGCTACGGCATTGCTTATATCCACATCCACAATACTGTAAACGTAGCCGAAACTGAAATCTTCCCCCGCCACATTTTTGAAGCGTTTCGATACCTGCCCGATTTCTTCTTGCAGTTCTGACATTTCAAGACATTCATCCGTTATGGTATATGTCAGGCCGTTATATGAAATTTCATCATAGTTTGCGGCGTTCAGCTCATAATACGGCAGAGATTCATTTAACGCCTTATTTTTATCGGCGGTATCGCGGAGCGCACCGCAGGCCGATAAGCATATAAGACTTACAAGCACAATTACCACGGCAAACAGGCACTTTTTATTCACTGTTTTTACCTCCCTCCCAACCATGAAACCAAACCAAACTGGCAATCAGCAGACAAACAGTGCAGCATACAGAAATAATCATACCGCTGAAAAAATCGGTTTTTACCTGTGCATACAGTTGGGGGCTATCCCATGCAAGCACAGTGTAATCCATAGCACGAACGCCCCAGGCCCAGGGAATATATTTCCATGTAGCGTCACCAAGCCCTGTTATCATAAGGGCAGCTATTAAACTCCCTGCAATTCCCAATCCCATAGATGCACCTTTTCCGAAGCTCATTCCCACAAACAAATGAATCAGGTAAATGGGAAGCATGGTAATCAACAATAGAATCCCTGCTTTCAGGTAAAGGCTTGCCGGAGCATCCCTATATAGTGCAGCGAATGTTCCTAACGCTAAAAATGTTGCGCCAAAAGCACAGATCATCAGAAAACCAAGTTTACCAATATACGTTGCCATGCGAGATGGGATTGTTCCCAACAAAAGCTGATAATGCCCGGCCTGATTTTCGATCTGAACAACCAGGCCCACAATAATGCCGATCAGAAACGGGAACGCAACGGCCAGCACTTCCAGATAGGCACTGATTTTGGTTGCCAGTTCCCATCTGGATATATGATAGTAACCCGCAAAAATCGCCGCACATATAATCGGAATCATGCTGTGCATATAGAGCAAAATGCTATGTTTACACTTCTGATATTCTGCTTTCCAGCAGCGAACCACAGATACCATAGTTACCCCACCTCCTTTTTCTCAAACCATCTTGCAGTTAAAAATGACAGCGCCGCAAACCAGGCCAGCGAAATGACCAATACAAGTATAATCATCCAAAATGCCATTGCCGTACTCTGATCTGCAACCGGCTCACCATTAGGCAAAATACCTAACACGGAAATCATAAGATGCGGCACCCAGCTATACGGGCAGATCATCCACAAAGAGGTTGTAGCCGTGAAAATCCCTAAAACGCTTCCAAGTCCGGCATTAAGAATAACCGTGACAAAGATACCAACTTTTTTTGATAACCATAAGCACAGCGGAACTTCCCATAGGCTTGCAATGACAATACAAGCTGTTCCGGCCGCAGCCTGCCAAATTCCGATTGTCAGGGGAATTTCGTTGATAACTAATATTGCAAAACCGCCCAACAGATTTAGCGCCAGGAAAATGAAATTCCCCACACAGGAGTAAATACCGGCCACTCCAATTTTTGCTTTCCAGACTTTGTTCTGCGAAACAGGCAATGAAGCAACGGCACGATATTTTAGTTTGCCATTATCCCGCTGTTCAATCAAGGCACAGGTGAGCGTAAGGAATCCAGGATAAAGCAGGATATACCACCAATTATAAGAATTGAGCTGGAACCAAAGAGGGGCAAAAAAGTTCATAAGCGCAGTTACAAACGGGGCCAGAACGATCAGCGTTTTTGTGAAAGTTCTCTTATGCTTTAGGTTCTCTGCCTGAATATATGCCATCTCCATTTAATATCCCTCCTTACCATTTCTGCGAATAACATCCATAAAGAGTTGTTCCAAATCTTCACCGGCGCGAAGCTCTCCCTCATATCCAAGGACGCCGCCAGCAATGATACCCACATGATCTGCAATCTGCTGGACTTCTGACAGAATATGGCTGGACAAAATAACTGTAATCCCTTTGCAGGGAAAAGAGCGAATTAACTCTCGAAGTTCCTCAATCCCTAAAGGGTCAAGGCCGTTAGTCGGTTCATCCAGAATCAAAAGCTGGGGACTGTTCAGCAATGCAATAGCAATACCAAGCCGCTGCTTCATACCAAGAGAAAACTGCCCGGCCCGTTTCTTGCCGGTATTCGTGAGCTGGACAATTTGCAATACCTCGTTAATTCGTGCATCGTCCAGGCCGAGCAATGTAGTTCTGACTTTGAGATTTTCGTATGCAGTCAGATTTTCGTAAAGCGGGGGCATCTCAATCAAAGCACCGATATGCTCCAGATCATTCCGCTTCCACGGGTGGCCGTCAAACTCGATGCTTCCCGATGTGGGGCGCAAAATGCCGGTGAGCATTTTTAAGATCGTGGATTTGCCAGCCCCATTCGGCCCCAGCAGACCATAAACCGAGTTGCGCCGGATGTTCAGTGACACATTGTTTACCGCCATTTGCCCCTTGAAATTTTTGCAGAGGTCAGTCGTTTTCAAAATCATATCCATATAATCAAGTCCTTTCTTTGATTTTACGGATAGCATACCGGGCAATTTTGAAGATTTCATAAAGATTCCCGAAAACAGAATATGAACAATACACCGTAACCGTGGAGCATATCGCAACAAAGCACCAACCTACGCATTTAGGGCCTTAAAAAGCCCTATATTTCAAGGTTTTTCCCGCATAGTCGGCGGGGTATGTGAGTGTTTTATCCTATCCCCGCCATAGTGCCGCTCTAAATGCGTAGAATTTACCAGCAGAAAATCGCCGGTTTCTCTGGCTCCATACTCCCAGATATGGTATCATGGAAAAAATCAATCTGACGGGGGTATCAGGATGGACGGACAAGAAAAGCTGCTGGACTATATCCGGCTTATTCTCGCCGGTAAGAGTCATGAGCACATCGCCATACGAAAAATGCTTACATTTCTCATAGAGATCAGGGGCAATAAATGAAACAGCTGAAGTGAACGATGTCTGATAGGTTGTATAGAGCTCACCGTAGCGGACGCACGGGAGACCCTGTTGAACTGTTTCGTTCCGCTTTATGCCGCTACCGCGCACAATCTCTCCCAAGGAGCGAATACGCACCCACTCCCACGAATCGGGGATGTCAAACGGTACCTCATCCGCCAGCGACCGCACTTCATCGCCGATTTTCTCATAAGGAGTATTATCGGCACCTTTGAGATACCAACGCCGCCTGTGGCGGCGTTGACGCAAGCATAGCATTTGTATGACAAACGCGCTTGCTGGGGCTCGCCCCAGTCCCCCATGCCGCCTGCGGGCGGAAACTTTTCGGCAGAATTGCCGGAATGTAAGTATGTAAAATCGGGTTTGGCAAGGTTGCCAAACCCGGCCTTGAAAGGGAAACTCATGAAAATGGAAGCGGCATGAAGTGAGGAAGGGTTGACAATATTGTCAACCCTTCCTCACCAATCTCAATACCGCTTCTGACAATCTTGTCAAAAGCGGTTTATATGAAACAACGGGTTCGGTGAATTCACCGAACCCGTTGTTGCTTTTTAACAAGGTTGTCAGAAAGTAAGGTTTGGCAATCTTGCCAAACCTTATCGTCACACTACCATTTCTCTCACCACACGGATCAGGGACACCACCCAGGACAGTGCCACGAGGCCCACCAGTACAAAGAAAATGCCATCTGCCAATGCAGTGTGCGTCAGATACCACGGGCGAAACACCGTGATCACCAGTGCGCCGTACAGCAGCGGCACAGACAGCCGCAGAGCCTGTGCCAGACGGACGATCCCGCCCAGCAGTGTCATTGCCATCATCAAAAAAGCATACATCATGTTCCATGCCTCCTTCTGCGATTTGTGGTATGTTACCATCAGCGGACAGACTTTGCAAGGGTCTGTCCTCCAATTTTTTGCATGGATTTTCTGCGATGAGGGTGTCTGGCAGACACCCTCAATTTCGGCGGCAGGGGGTCAATGAAACACCCTGCACCATCAAATTTTTTGTAGAATTTTTTAATTTCTGGTTATTCACCACGCTGTTTTTTCGGGTAGGACAATGAGGGGTGCGGCGCAGAAGCAGAGAACCGCTTTGGGAAACATTGCCGAAAGCGGTCAGGCGGCGCCCCATGCTGGCCCTGTGTTGCCCCGTGTGGCCTTCTCTTACCTCCCGGGCGAACCATGCCTGCCAGAGTGGGAGAACGCCCGTGTGGGGCAGGAAACGCCGCAGTCCCCCCGAATAAGAAGAAAGAGGTGCAGCCTATTACAAGCAAATCACATGAGGACGAGTTCATCCGCACGGAACGCTTTCAGATCTCCTGCGGACGAGTGATCCGGGTGGTTTCTGTGTTCCCGAAACAGGGAACCGAGACCCCGGCGGACAAGCTGAAGGCATTGGCGGAACTGGAGTTTCAGCAGGGAAAGATGTGTGCCTAAAGGGCTGGACATTTCAGGCCGTTCAGGGTATTGTGGTATCACAATGCTCTGAACGGTTTGACCCAAAGGAGGACAAGAGACAATGTCAAACCTGAAGAAAACCGCCCTGTACTGCCGTCTCAGCCAGGATGACGGTCTGGAGGGCGATTCCAACAGCATTCAGAATCAGAAAAATATCCTGCAAAAGTTTGCCGAAGACCACCATTTCCCTAATCCCTGCTTCTATGTGGATGATGGTTTCTCCGGTGGAAATTTCCAAAGGCCCGCATTTCAGCAGATGATTTCCGACATGGAGAACGGTGAGATTGGAATCATCGTCACCAAGGACCTTTCCAGACTGGGACGTAACCAACTTCATACCGGTCTCTACATTGAGGAACGCTTTCCCATGTTCGGCGTTCGCTACATCGCCATCAATGACAATGTGGACACTGACAGCAGCGAGAGCAACGACCTCATGCCGTTCAAAAATTTGTTCAACGAGTGGTTTATTCGGGACACCAGCCGGAAAATCCGTGCGGTGCTGAAGGCCAAAGCGGAGCGTGGAGAACGGCTGGGGACCAGAGCGCCTTATGGCTACATCAAGGATCCGAAAACAAAGAAGCTGGCGGTAGATGATGAAGCAGCGGCCATCGTCCGCAGGATATTCGCCATGTGCGCCAGCGGCAACGGCCCCAGCCAGATCGCCAGAATCCTGAAAAAAGAACAGGTGCTGACGCCCACCATGTACGCCTATACCAGGTATGGCATGAATCATACCTGTCTGGACACCGCACATCCATATAACTGGTCTGACAGTGCCATTGCTAATCTTCTGGAAAACGAGATTTATCTGGGCAATACCGTCAACATGAAATACAGCACCAAGTCCTATAAGGATAAGCGACGGGTGGAACATTCCAGAGAAGAATGTCTGGTGTTTAAGGACACCCATCCCGCTCTCATTACCCAGGAGGTCTGGGACATCGTGCAGCGGGTGAGGAAGAACAGACGCCGCCCTACGAAGATGGAAGAACAGAATAAGTATTCCGGTCTTGTGTTCTGCGCCGACTGCGGCTCCAATATGGTGCTGCACCGGGCACGTACCATGTCTGCCAGCTACAACCATTTCACATGTCGCACCTACAAGAAGGATGGAGAATCCTGCACAGGCCACTATATTAGGGAGTGCGTTCTGGATGAGGTGGTGTTGGAGGATCTGCGGAGGGTAACGGCCCTGGCACGGGAACGTCCAGAAGAATTTGCCGCCTATATTGGCAGCAGGCAGTCCGCCGAGATCCAGCGTGAAATTCGCAGGCAGGAGAAAGAACTGGCCGCCATGCGGAAGCGGAAAGCCGAACTGGATGCCATCTTCAAGAAGCTGTATGAGGACAGTGTGCTTAGCCGCATTACTACAGAGCAGTTCCAAATGCTCTCAAGCAGTTACACGGAGGAGCAGAATCAAATCGCCGCAGGTATCCCGCAGAAAGAAGCTGACATCCAACGCCTGCGGGAAACGGTGAGCGGGACGGTTGGTTTCCTCGACAAGGCGAAGCGGTACATGGACATTACGGAACTAACGCCGGAACTGCTGCGGCTGTTTATTGAGAAGATCGTGGTGCACGAAAAAGAGGTGAAGTGGTCTAAACACGCGCCGCAGACCGTGGAGATCTACTACAACGGCATCGGCTTCATAGACAAACAGCATCAGGACATGGAAAGCCTGCAACCCCTGAAAACAGAAGAACCCCGACAGGCATCGTAAACACGATAACCTGTCGGGGTATCCCCGGAATTAGTTGTTACCCCTGTCAGGGGGGAACAAATCTCATACGGAGGTTTTTTTGCGTCCTTACAGCATTTTCTGCGGCATCTGCCACGCGTTGTGGTCGGTGTGCAGCAGGTGGTGCGACTTTTCGCCAAGCGGCGCGCCGAGGTAGCCCTTGTAGAGCGCCTTGACATCCGGATTCTCGTGTGAGAAGCGCAGAAGCTCACCCTGATCGAGCCGCCAGAGCACGTTGCCGCGATCCTCGGCAAGCTCGGTACCGTCGTGGATGGGCTGGCCGCCGCCGCCCGCGCAGCCGCCGGGACAGGCCATGACCTCGACAAAGTCATACGCTGCGTCGCCGCGCTTGACAGCCTCAATGAGCTTGCGGGCTTTCCCGAGCGAGCTCACGACCGCGACGCGCACGTCGCCCGCGCCGGGGATGTTGAACGTCGCCTCCTTCCACCCGTCCATGCCGCGCACGGCGGTGAAAGCGTCAGGGTCAGGATTCTTGCCCGTGATGAGGAAGTACGCCGAACGCAGCGCCGCGTCCATCACGCCGCCGGTCGCGCCGAAGACGACCGCCGCGCCGGTCGCGGAGCCGAGCGGGCTGTCGAACTCCTCCTCGGGCAGGTACTTGGGTTCAATGTGATTCGCGCGCATCATAATGTTCAGCTCGCGCGTCGTGATGCTCACGTCGACATCGGGGTCGCCCGCGTCGTTTTTCATCGTCGGCAGCGCGCATTCGCTCTTTTTCGACACGCACGGCATGATCGAGACGACGAAAAGGCGCTTGGGGTCGATGCCGACCTTTTCGGCAAAGTAGCTCTTCGCCACCGCACCGAACATCTGCTGGGGCGACTTGGCCGTGGAGAGATTGTCCGTCAGTTCGGGGTACTGGGACTTCACAAAGCGAACCCAGCCCGGGCAGCAGGACGTGAACATCGGCCACTGATACTGATCCTTGTGGGTAAAGCGCTCGATAAACTCGCTGCCCTCCTCCATGATCGTGAGGTCGGCGGCAAAGTCGGTGTCGAACACATAGTTGAAGCCCAGCTCGCGCAGCGCCGCGACCATGCGCTTGGGCGTTGCGAACTCGCTGTCGAGCCCGAACTGCTCGGCCCATGCCGCGCGCACCGCGGGCGCGACCTGTGCCACGGTGACGGTATTCGGATCGTCGATCGCGTCGAAGACGAGACCCGTGTCGTCGCGCTCGCGCAGCGCCGCCGTCGGGCAGTGGGTGATGCACTGGCCGCAGTAGGTGCACTCGGTGTCCTGAATGCGGCGGTTGTACGACGCGTCCACGACCGTGCGCGAGCCCGTGCCGAGAAGGTCCCAGATCTTCACGCTCTGCACGTTTTCGCACACCTGGATGCAGCGCAGGCACTGCACGCACTTGTCGTTTTCGCGAATGAGCGGTGTGGAATAATCCACCGCCTCGTGACGCAGCTTTTTGGGGAAGTGCGTGCCGCGCATGTTGAAGTCGTTCGCGAGCTGCTGCAAGGTGCAGTTGCCGCTTCGCGTGCAGTTCGTGCATGACGTATCGTGGTGCGAAAGAATGAGGCGCAGGTTTATGCGGCGCGCCTCACGCGCCTTGGCGCTGTTCGTGAAGACGACCATGCCGTCCGCCACCACGTTGTCGCACGCGGGGACGAGGCGCTCCATGCCCTCGACCTCCACGCAGCAGATGCGGCACGCGCCGATCTCGTTGATGTCCTTTAAGTAGCACAGCGTCGGGATATTGATATTGACCGAGCGCGCGGCCTCCAAGATTGTGGTATTCTCGGGCACGGTGACGCTCTTGTGGTCGATGGTCAGTGTAACGTTTCTTACCATTTGCCTTTCCTCCCTCCGCGGAAGATGCCGTAGCCGAAGTGGTCGCAGCGCAGGCAGCGCGACGCCTCGGAGTACGCCTCTTCATCGGTGAGGCCGCACTCGATGCACTTGAAGTCGTGCTTGCGTTCGCCCGCCTCGCGCTCGGTGGTGTCGATACGGCCGTGGGGCGGCTTGTTGTTCAGCCGCGCCGTGGGGATCTCGACGCCGGGGTCGATCTCGTGGTGGAAGCCGAGGTATTCGTCGATATTCGCCGCGGCGACCTTGCCGGCCGCGATGGCGCGGATGACGGTCGCAGGGCCGGTGACGCAGTCGCCGCCGGCGAAGACGCCGTCCATATTGTCGATCTGGCCGCTGGCCTCGGCGACGAACGCGCCGCGCTTGATGGCGATCTTCGTCTGCTCAAAGCCGCGGGTCTCCACGCCCTGACCGATGGCGACAACGACAACGTCCGCCGCGATGCGCTTTTCGCTGCGCTTGGCCTTTTCGGGCGCGGGGCGGCCCTTTTTATCCATCTCGCCGATGATCTGCGGCTGTGTCCACAGCGCGACGGCGTGACCGTTCGCATCGGTCTCGATGCGGACAGGTGCCTGAAGCGTCACGAGCTCCACGCCCTCGGCAACGGCGCCCTCCACTTCCTCGGGAAGGGCCGTCATGTCCTCCTGGCGGCGGCGGTAGACGCAGCTCACTTTGCGCGCGCCGAGACGAACCGCGCTGCGGCAGACATCCATCGCGACGTTGCCGCCGCCGATGACGACGATGTCCTTGTTGCGGAAGTCCGGCATGTGATCGTCGCCGATCTCGCGCAGCATCTCGACCGCGGAGATGACGCCCTCAGCGTCCTCGCCCTCGATGCCGGTCTTTTTATCCGTGTGCGCGCCGAGCGCGATGTAAAGCGCGTCGTTCTGCTGGCGCAGCTCGTCGAACGTCACATCGTCGCCGACATTGACGTTGACATGCACATCGATGCCAAGCGCCAGCATCGACGCGATCTCCGCGTCGAGCACTTCGCGCGGCAGGCGGTAGTTGGGGATGCCGTAGCGCAGCATGCCGCCGAGCTTCGCGCACTTTTCATACACGGTGACCTTGTGGCCCATCAAAGCTAAGTAATACGCCGCGGAAAGGCCGCTCGGGCCGCCGCCGATGACGGCGACCTTCTTGCCTGTGGGCTCGGCACAGTCGGGCTGCGGCACGTAGCCCGCGTTATCCACTGCGTAGCGCTTGAGGCCGCGGATGTTGACCGCGTCGTCGATCATGTTTCTTCGGCAGCGCGCCTCGCACGGATGCTCGCAGATGTACGCGCAGGCCGAGGGGAATGGGTTATCCTTGCGGATCAGGCGCACGGCGTCGGCGTAGCGGCCGTACTTGATGAGCACGAGGTAGCCCGGGATATCCACGCCCGCAGGGCACAGCGCCACACAAGGAACGGGCTCGCGCATGCCGCCAAGGCAGCGGTGGCGCAGAATATGCTCTTCGTAGTCGTCGCGGAAGCCCTGCACGCCGTCAAGCACCAGGCGCGCCGCATCGCGGCCAATGGCGCAGTCGGCGCTGTTGACGATCACACGCGCCACGCGCTCGATGATCGAGATGGTCTCCATCGTGGCCTCGCCCTCGAGCACCTGCTCCATCAGCTCAGAAAGCTGGCCGAGGCCGATACGGCAGGGAACGCACTTGCCGCACGTCTGCGCATGGCAGAGATCCAGAAAGCTCTTGGCCAGGTCCACCGGACACAGTCCCGGAGGGCTTGCGGCGATACGCCGCTCCACATCGCGGTACAGCCCGTCGATGACGGTCTGGGCATGGGAGGGCGTCATAATATCGAGTCTTGACACTGCTGTTTTCTCCTTTCACTGCTTGCCATCAGTGTAGTATCGGCCGGCAGGACAAATGCACGTATCCCGCCGCCTGATGTCAGCACCCATAAATAGATGCTATCTATAATAAACGTTAGTCATTCCATTTTCAATAGTCAATGCGGATTTTTTGTCATATTTTTCCATTTCACTCCATTTGGCTAACAAAGAAAAGCGAGGGCCGCAGCCCTCGCCTGTTCTTCCCTTTTATTTGCCGCAGATCTCGTCGAAGGTATCGGTGACGGCCTTCTCCGGCGCGGGCGTCGCGAGCGATACGATCACGATCGCAATGCACGCCGCAAGGAACGCGGGGAGCAGCTCGTAGATGGCCCACGCGCCGCCCATCGGCGCGATGAGGTACTTCCAGATGAAGACCACCGCGCCGCCAATGATCATGCCCGCGAGCGCGCCCTGCTTGTTCGCGCGCTTCCAGAAGAGCGAGAAGAGCATCACGGGGCCGAACGCCGCGCCAAAGCCCGCCCACGCGAACGAAACGACACGGAACACGGAGCTGTTGGGGTCCCACGCAAGCACCATGCCGATAAGGGCGATGCCGATGACCGTGGCGCGCGCGGCGAGCATCGTCGTGCGCTGGTTCATCTTCATGCCGAACGAGTGCTGCATGAGATCCTGCGACACGCTGGACGCTGCGGCCAAAAGCTGCGAGTCCGCGGTCGACATCGTCGCGGCCAGAATGCCCGAGAGGATGATGCCCGCCATGACGGCGAGCAGCACGCCGTGCTGGCTCATCAGGTCTGCCAATTTAATGATGATGGTCTCAGATTCCGCGCTCGTCGCCAGGAAGGGCACCTTGCCCGCGGCGGACACGCTGTAGCCGATGACGCCGATGCACACGGCGATGAACATGGAGATGACGACCCAGATCGTCGCGATGCGGCGGGACTGGTTGAGTTCCTTTTCCTCGCGGATGGCCATAAAGCGCAGCAGGATGTGCGGCATGCCGAAGTAGCCAAGACCCCACGCGAGCGTCGAAATGATGCTCAGCGTGCTGAACGAGGCGGCTGTGCCGCTCGCAGCATCGTAGCCCTGCGTCATGTTAAGGTAGCCCGGCAGCGCACGGGCATTGTCGATGACCGTGTCCAGTCCGCCCGCCTGCTGCACGCCGAAGCACACGATGACGATGAGCGCGATCGTCATGAAGATGGACTGGATCAGGTCGGTGAACGAAACGGCCATAAAGCCGCCCATCACCGTGTACAGCACGACCACGATGCCGCCGACGATCATTGCCGTGTGGTACTCCACGCCAAAGAGGCTGTTGAAGAGCGTGCCGATGGCCTTGAAGCCGGACGCCGTGTACGGGATAAAGAAAATGAGGATCACGACCGCCGCGATGCAGGAGAGCAGATGCTTCTGATCTCCGAAGCGGCGGGCGAAAAAGTCGGGGATCGTGATGGCGCCGAGTTTGGCCGAATACCGGCGCAGGCGGCGCGCGACGATCAGCCAGTTGAGATACGTGCCGATGGCCAGACCGATGGCCGTCCACGTCACCTCCGGCAGTCCGCAGAGGTAGGCAAGGCCAGGCAGACCCATCAAAAGATAGCTGCTCATATCGCTCGCCTCGGCGCTCATGGCCGTGACGACGGGACCCATCTTGCGCCCGCCGAGGTAGAAGTCGTCCGAGCTGCTGCCGCTGCCCTTTTTGCCAAAATACACGCCGACGAACACCATCGCGGCGAGATAGAGAACGATGGTCACTACAATAATGATCTGTGCGCTTGTCATGTGATTTTCTCCTTCAGCTTTCGTTAAGACCTGCACAATATAGCACAAAAGAAAGCAGACGTAAATACAGAACGCCGTACAGAATAATTCCTGTACGGCACTGCAAAATTTTGAATTTTTGATTGATTTTACTGCATTTTCTGCAAGACGATTTAGTAGACTGTTTTTGAAACGAATTTTATTTTTTGCGAAAGCCGTCTAAAAAGAGCGGCATCATCTGCTGTGCATACTGGACGAGCGAATATTCCCCGCCCGAAAGGCACCAGTCATACATCAGCCCGCGCTCGAACATCGCGTAGGCCTTGACGATCTCGCTCACGGTACGCGTGTCGGTCAGCTCCTCGCGCTCCTGCCCCTGAGAGACGATTTGGCGCAAAAGACGATAGTACGTGCGTTTGCGGTCGAGCAGGTGCTTTTCTCCCTTGGTCACGAGCTGGGAGGAAAAAAGCCGCGCCAGAAGCTCGATGGAGACCGTGTTCTCGATCGTCGTGAACAGCTCCTGATTGAGCCAGCATAAGAGCTCGATGCAGTCCATCTCGTCGTGGGGCTGCTGCATCAGCTCCTCATACCGCTCGTCAAACAGCACCGAGAGGGACGAGAGCAGCGCGTCCTTGCCGTCAAAATAGTGGTAGAACGAGCCCTTCGACGTCTCCGACTCGAAGATGATCTCCTCGACCGTCGTCTCCTCATAGCCCTGCTCGTAAAAGAGCTTCCACGCCGCCGAGACGATGCGCGCCTTGGTGTTGCGGCTCGATTTTTTTGCCATGTGCTCCCCTCCCCTGTTTTGTTTATTGTATCACAGCACATCTCCCGCTGCCAAGCGTTTTGCGCTCACCCAAGGTTTTTCCGCAGGAATGTGCGAGCATTTTCAAAGAAAATGCCGTCCGCGTCCTGCTGCGATACGCCGCGCGAAAGCAGATACTCGTAAAAATCCGCCGCCTTCTCCGGCGAATCAAGGCACGGCGGCAGCACCGCGCCGTCGAAGTCCGAGCCGAGGGCGAGGTTTTTGCGCGCGCCGAGGTCGAAAAAGTGCGCCACATGGCGATAGACGTCGTCTAAGCTCCTGACCGCTCCCCCGTCGCGCAGGAATGGCCCGTAGTAGTTGAGGCCGATCAGGCAGCCGCGGCGCACCATCTCCTTGATCTGCACGTCCGTCAGGTTGCGCTTGTGCGCGCAAATTGCGCGGGCGTTGGAGTGCGTGGCGAGAAACGGCCTTTCCGCCGTCTCGAACACGTCCGCGAGCCCCGCGTCGTTCAGGTGCGAGACGTCGATCAAAACGCCGCAGCGCTCCATTTCGCGCACGGCGGCGCGGCCAAAGTCCGTCAGGCCGCGGTCCGTCACATTGCCCGAGCCGAGCTCGTTTTCCCCATTCCACGTCAGCGTCACGGCGCAGACGCCCTGACGCTTCGTCTTCCCGATGCGCGACAGGTCGCCAGCAAACGCGCTGCCGTTTTCCACGCTCAGAAAGGCCGCGGTCTTCCCCGCCGCCCACGCGCGCTCCATATCGGCAACATTGCGGCAGGGCGACACACGATCTGCGAATTTTCGCATCTGGCGGTCGAAATTCGCGCAGGCGTTGTCAAAAAAGCGGACAGCCTTCTCCCCGCGCAGCTCATCGGGCACGAACACGGCGAAAAGCTGCGCCCAGTGGATGTCCTTCGGAATACTTGTGAGCGACAGCGTGCGCGCGGGATCGTCGAGTGTGTCGATGATGTTCGATCCTGCGTACATGCAGTCGGTCAATGTGTCGCAGTGGAGGTCGATGAGGGCGTAAGGGCGCATGCGGGCACTTCCTTTTCAAAAAAGATCACGCTGCATTATACGCTCTTTCCGCCCGTTTCTCAACCGGCAAAGTTTAAGGAATTCTGAGGATTCTTAGCGTACTCTTTACAAAGGCGCGGCAACACTGATATACTGGGCATCGAAAGGGGCGAAACGCCATGGACAATATTTCCCAGATCATCTCCCGCTCGATCGGTGGCTACAGCATCGGCAGCATCCTTTCCGCGCTGCTGACGTTCCTCATCTGCCTGATCGTCGTGCGGCTCGTGCTCAAGCTCTGTTCGCGGCTGCTCTCGCGCGCGAACCGCCTGAACGAGCGGCTGCAAAAGGTCATCCTCACGAGCCTCAAAACGCTTCTGTATCTGCTTACCATCATCATCACAGCCGAGGCGCTCGGCATCAACACCTCGTCGCTCACCGCCATCATGTCGGTGCTGACGTTGGGCGTCACGCTGGCCGCCGAGGACATCCTCGGCAACGTCGCCGGCGGACTCGTCATTCTCTTCTCGCATCCGTTCTCGCTCGGCGATGAGATCGAAGTCGGCGGCACGACCGGCACGGTGCGTGAAATTTCACTGACGCACACGAAGATTGAAACGCCGGACGGACAGATCGTGCTCCAGCCCAACCGCGAAATGTCCAGCTCGAAGATCATCAACTTCACCGTCCTGGGCCGCCGCCGCATCGTCTACAAGGTCACAGCATCCTACGACGCGCCGACGGACGAGGTGAAGCAGGCCTGCATGGACGCCGTTCTCGCTTTCCCCGCCGTGCTGAAAGAACCCACGCCGACGGTGTATCTCTCGAATTACGGTGCCAGCTCCATCGAATACACCATCCGCTGCTGGACGGCGGCAGACGCCTACTGGGACACTTATTTTAAGATGTACGAACGCCTGCGCGACACCTTTGCAAAGCACAACGTGGAGATGTCCTACGATCATCTGAACATCCACGTCGTGCCGGAGAAACAGAATGAAAATTAAAGTCGTCGATATGACATATGAACAGGCGCTTGCCCAGCCGCCGCAGGTGCACAAAAAGCCGAAAAAGCCGTCGCTCCTGTTCCGAACGGTCCTGCGCGCAGCCTCCGCGCCCGACCTTCTGGCGACGCATTTCCACTGCGAGAAGATCGGCATGGCGCAGATCAAAAGCGATGAGCCCTGCCTTGTCCTGATGAACCACTCGTGCTTTCTCGACCTCAAAATCGCGGAGGCGGTGCTGTACCCGCGCCCGTTCAACATCGTCTGCACGTCGGACGGCTTTGTCGGCAAGGAGTGGCTGATGCGCAGCGTCGGCTGCATCCCCACGCGCAAGTTCTGCTCGGACACGACGCTCGTGCGCGATATGCTCTACTGCGTGCGGACGCTCAAAACGTCTGTGCTGCTCTACCCCGAGGCGAGCTACAGCTTCGACGGCACGGCCACACCGCTGCCGGAGAGCATCGGCAAGTGCGTCAAGGCACTGAATGTGCCGGTCGTGATGATCCGCACCTACGGCGCGTTCGCGCGTGACCCGCTCTACAACGGGCTGCAAAAGCGGCGCGCGAAGGTCTCAGCGCAGATGCAGTGCCTGCTCTCGTCCAGCGACGTTGCAGAGAGGAACGTCGCCGAGATCAATGAGCGCATCTTTTCCGCCTTCCGCTTCGACAATTTCCGCTGGCAGGAGGAAAACGGCGTCTCCGTCAGCGAGCCGTTCCGCGCCGACGGACTCAACCGCGTGCTCTACAAGTGCCCGCACTGCCTCGCCGAGGGAAAAATGGAGGGCAAAGGCACATCACTCATTTGCCGAAGCTGTAACAAGGAATACCGCTTGACAGAGATTGGTACGCTGGAATGTTTGAACGGCGAGGCCGCGTTCACCCACGTGCCGGACTGGTACACCTGGGAGCGGCAGTGCGTGCGCGAGGAGCTGGAAAGCGGCGCATATCAGCTTGATATTCCCGTGCAGATCTGCATGATGGTCAACATGCGCGAGATCTGCCGCGTGGGCGAAGGCCGGCTGCACCACGATGAAAACGGCTTCCACCTGACCGGCTGCGGCGGGAAACTGGACTATTTCCAAAAGCCTGAGGCCTCGTACAGCCTATACGCCGACTATTTCTGGTACGAGATCGGCGATATGCTGTGCATCGGCGACCATAAAGCGCTGTATTACTGCTTCCCGCAAGACGGCGGGGATGTGGTCGCCAAGACGCGGCTGGCCGCCGAAGAGCTCTATAAATTAAAGCGCGCCGCTAAGGCGCGGGGGTGATGCAGCGCAAAGTGCTGCCGCCTTGTTCCCCACACCGTGTGGGGACGCGGATAAGGGAGGGGTGTCTCTTTTTTGAAAAGAGACACCCCTCCCTTACACCCTCCCAGAGAAAATTTTTCATTGCAAGCGAGCAGCTCGAAGAGCTGCAATGCTTGCCGATTGCACCTCTTGCGTGCGGCAAAGCCGCATTTACCCCTGCTATACGACTTGGCGTACTCCTATCATCCGCTGCCGCTCTGCCCATCTCGCGCTGGTATAGCCTAATTTCCGTCTACCGGAGCACTCATCAATGCGGCGAGCGAAGCAATGCCGCATTCCGCAGGCAGACTGCCGCCAATCTAACGTCACTCGCGCCTCACGATAGTAAGGCGCGGTTGCAAATCGGTCACGAATTGCAGGGATTCATGGCGAAGCCATGTACACCGCACCTACATTGCGCAGCGCGTGCAGTTCTTCAAGATTGAAACTGCCAATGTGTGGGGTCGAGGGGGAAGGCCCCTCGTCCTTTCTCTCGGGGGTTTAAGGGGGATACTCTCTTTCGAGAAAGAGAGTATCCCCCTTTAGCGCACTCCCGCACGGTGCGGGAATTCCCCGACGGCCTCAGGCCGTCATAATTTTCAAGCGCTTTGCGCATCAAAGCCTTTCAAAGATTTCTTCTCCTCGCGGAGAAACACGATCACGCCCAGAAGGAACGGGAAGAAATACGTCGCCACGCGATAAAGTACCAGCGCCGACGAGGCGATTGCCGTGTCCGCCCACGGGGCGAAGAGCAGCAAAAACGCAAACTCCATCGGGCCCACGCCCGCGACGTTCGGCAGCGCGCTTGTGATGAGCAGCATCAGCGAGGCGAGCAGCTGTGCCTGCGCAAAGTTAAGCGCCGTGCAGCCCACGAGCCGCAGCGCGGCATAGGGGATGGAATAGAGCACGAAGAGCTTCACAAGGCTCACGGCGATACCTTTGACGCGGATTGACGGAACGAGCAGCACCTTTTTCGCCTCGCGGTTGAGCTCGGTGAGACTATTCGCCCACTTTTCGCGGCGTTCGTCCCACTTCGGCGTGTGCGGGAGCTTGCCGAGCAGCATCAGCACTAACTTCAGCACCTTATCCCAGGTGTAGAGCAGCGTGAGCGCGATCACGATGAGCGCGCCGATGACATAGCCGATCAGAAGATAGCGTGCAAGGCCGCTGGCGCTCTGCTCCAGCCAGTCGCCGCCGAACAGCAGCGCGACCGTCGCGTAGATCAGCACGGATATCTTGTGCAGCACGTACTCGCTCGCCATGATGCCGAGCCCGCTGCCTGCGTCCAGGCCTCGTCTGTAAAGGTAAAAGCTTTGCATCGGCAGCGTGCCCGCACCCAGCGTCGCGATATTGCCGAACACGCCGAGGAATGTCACGCGCAGCGCGTCAATAAACGTGCAGTCCGGCTTTTTGTGGTGGATGATGACGAGGCACAGCACGGATTCCATCGCCTCGTAGGCAAAGCCGAGTGCGAGCAGGAGCAGCACACCCCAGAACGGCACAGTACTCAGGTCCTTGACGATATCGGGCAGCACGTCGCGGAAAACAAGGATGATGGCAACAAAGATCAGTGCCAGCGTGAGACCGCTGACGAGATAGGTTCTGCTCCGTTTGCTTTTCAATGCTGTTCCTCCCCGCCTTCGCAGATAATGTTATGATAAAATTTCCTTTTGCAGCACCTCGGCGATGTCGGTCCACTCCCACGGAAGACCCACGGCATTTTCGCCGAAGTGTCCGCCGCAGGAGACGCGGCGGTAGATCGAGCGGCGCAGTTCAAAGCGCGACGTGATGCTGCCTGGGCGCATGTCGATATGCTCCATAAGCCAGCTCGCGATCTTTTCGTCGCTCACGCGCCCCGTGCCAAACGTGTCGACCATCACGCTCACAGGGTCGGCGAGGCCGATGGCATAGGCAAGCTCGATCTCGCAGCGGTCGGCCAGCTCCGCGGCCACAATGTTCTTGGCGAGATAGCGCGCCATGTAAGCGCCCGTGCGGTCGACCTTGCTCGGGTCCTTGCCCGAGAACGCCCCGCCGCCGTGGCGCGCCATGCCGCCATAGGTGTCGGCGATGATCTTGCGGCCGGTAAGGCCGCTGTCGCCCGCGGGCCCGCCAACGACAAATCGTCCCGTCGGGTTGATGAAATACTCTGTGTGCTCGTCGAGCAGTTCCGGCGGCAGCACAGGGAAAATGACCTGTTCTAAGATCGCATCGCGCAGCGCGTCGATGCCGACCTCCGCGCTGTGCTGCGCGGAGACGACGACGGCGGAAATGCGTTTGGGCTTGCCGTCCTCGTATTCGACGCTGACCTGCGCCTTGCCGTCCGGCAGAAGATAGGGCAGCAGCTTTTCGCGCCGCACCTGTTCGAGCTTTCTCGTCAGGCGGTTCGCAAGCGTGATCGGCAGCGGCATCAGCGCGCCGGTCTCGCAGCAGGCGTAGCCGAACATCATACCCTGATCGCCCGCGCCGGCTTCTTCCGGCGCGCCGCGGTCAACCCCGCGCGCGATGTCCGGCGACTGGGTGTGGATGCTGACGCGGATGCGCACGTTTTCGGCGTCAAAGCCGACGACGGGCACGGTATAGCCGATCTCGGCGATGACCTTGCGCGCAATGGCTTCATAGTCCGGCACATAGGATGAGGTGATCTCGCCCATCAGGTGAACTTCGCCGGTGCAGGCCGTCACCTCGCAGGCGACGTGTGCGTCGGGATCGTTGGCAAGGATGTCATCGAGCACCGCGTCGGCGATCTGGTCGCAGACTTTATCGGGATGTCCGCACGTGACGGACTCAGAGGTGAAATAGGTTTTCATCGCTTTCGCTTCCTTTCTGCTCGTTCGCATGGGGAAAGAGCGCTGTCTCAATTTTTGACAGTCTGATGATAGCGGGAATATGAAAGCGGGAAAAGTGGCAAAGTCCGCAGGGCGCACAAAGTTTTCACACTCCCGCGAGGCTGACCAAGTTTCCGACAGGAAGCGGCGAGTATGGTGTAAAGATTTCGTTAAATGTTCACGATTTTGTCACTTGCAAGTTTTTCCCATATCAGATATAATGAATACTATCGAATCGAGAAAGGGAGGAACCCACCCATGGCTCTGCGCACCAAAAACGCCATCCGCCGCAGCTTCATCGAGCTTCTGGCAGAGCGTCCCTTCGACAAGATCTCCGTCCGCGACATCGCGGAGAGAAGCGAGGTCACGCGGAACACTTTTTATTATTACTACACTGACATCTACGCGCTGGCCGAGGACGTGTTCGAGTCGGAGATTGAAAAGCTCTCCGAGCGCGTGGAGGGCTATGAATCGTGGCAGAAGGCATTTTTGACCGCCACGTCTTTCGCCGCGGAGAACAAGCGCATGATCCTGCACCTGCACAACTCCGCCCACAGCGATATTCTGGCAAGATATTATCATAAAACGATCCTGACGACAATGCTTTCTTACGTCCGCAAGGAGGCCGAGGGCCTGAACGTCAGCGAAAGCCAGATCATGGCGCTCGCGCGCTTCTACACGGCAGCGCTCACAGGGCTGACGCTTGAATGGATCGGCAGCGGCATGAAGGGCGAGCCGGATTCGTTCATCGATGATCTCGGCGGAATGCTCGACGGCAACATCCGCCGCTCTCTCGAGCGCGGGTGTGCGCACGCGGCACAGTAAATAATATGCATTAAAAATGGGAAAGCGGCGGGATGGTTTGACCATTCCGCTGTTTTCGTCCACGTCTGGTGAACAAGCTTAACACATCCTTTACCCTTTTTTCCTGTTCATCGCGGCGAATCTCTGCTATGATATTTTTGGAAGTATTGAATTGATAAAGGAGTGAGGTTTTGTATCAGAAACAGATCTTAATGGAAAAACTGAAAGAAGCCACCGCCTCCGTCCTGCCCATCAGCCTGATCGTTATGGCGATCAGCTTTGTGCTCGTGCCGGTAGACGCGGGACTGATGCTCTCGTTCGTGATCGCCACGGCCATGCTGATCCTCGGCATGGGGTTCTTCACGCTGGGCGCGGACATGTCGATGAGCCGCATCGGCAACTACATGGGCTCCAAGCTGACGAAATCGCGCAAGCTGCCGCTCATCCTGACCGTGAGCTTCGCCCTCGGCGTCGCCATCACGGTGGCGGAGCCGGATTTGCAGGTGCTCGCGGGCAACGTGCCGGAGATCGACACAACGGTGTTGATCTTGACCGTTTCGGTCGGCGTCGGCTTCTTTCTGATGCTGTGCATGGTGCGCATTCTCTTTTCGATCTCGCTGCGCACGATGCTGATCGTATTTTACGCCATCGTCTTTGCCGCGGCGTTTTTGTCGGATGAGAGCATCCTCTCCGTCGCGTTCGACTCCGGCGGCGTGACAACGGGGCCGATGACCGTGCCGTTCATCATGGCACTCGGCGTCGGCGTTGCGTCCATTCGAAGCGACGAAAATGCCAAGGCGGACAGCTTCGGCCTCGTCGGTCTGTGCTCGATCGGGCCGATCTTATCGGTGCTGCTGCTCGGTGCGATCTACAAAACGCAGCCCGCGCAGGGCGAAAGCGGCGCCGTCTCCGGCGTCGCCACCACGGTAGAGCTCGGCAAGGACTATCTGCATGCCCTGCCGGAGTATTTATGGGAAGTGACAATGGCGCTGCTGCCGATCGTTGTCTTCTTCCTGATTTTTCAGGTCATTTCGCTCAAGCTCCGCAAGCTGCCTTTCATGCGCATCGTGATTGGTATTCTCTATACATACTTAGGTCTCGTGCTGTTCCTCACGGGCGTGAACGTCGGCTTTTCGCCGCTGGGCTACGCGCTCGGTGCCGCGCTGGCTGATGGGTGGAAGGTCTATCTCCTTGCCCCCCTTGCGATGCTGATGGGCTGGTTCATCATCAACGCCGAGCCCGCCGTCCATACGCTCAACAAACAGGTCGAAGAGTTGAGCGCGGGCGCGATCTCCGCCAAGGCGATGGGCATGAGCTTATCCATCGCGGTCTCCGCCGCAGGCGGGCTTGCGATGCTGCGTGTCATCACAGGCATTTCGATCATGTATTTCCTCGTGCCCGGCTATCTTATCGCGCTGGCTTTGAGCTTTTTCGTGCCGCGCACGTTCACGGCCATCGCGTTCGACTCCGGCGGCGTTGCGTCAGGTCCTTTGACGGCGACATTCATGCTGCCGTTCGCCACAGGCGCGTGCGAAGCGCTCGGCGGCAATGTGATGACAGACGCGTTCGGCCTTGTCGCGCTCGTTGCGATGATGCCGCTCATCACCGTGCAGGTGATGGGAGCCATCTATGTCGTCAAATCCCGTCATGCTTCGCAGGAGCCCCAGCTCCCCGACTTTGGCGACAACGAGATCATCGAACTGTGGGAGGCCTGCTGAAATGGAACTCTATTACATCATTGCCATCACGGATCACGACCGCGGCGAAGCGATGGGCTCGCTCTACCACGCGGCGGGGCTGCATCTCATCTTGAGCATGCCCGCGCGCGGCACAGCCACGAGCGAGCACCTCGCCATCTATGGGCTGGACGCGACGGAAAAGTGCGTTATCGCCGCCGTCGGCAGCGCGCAGGAGGCGGATTCGCTTATCCGTTCCGCCAAGCGCAAGCTCTTTATCGACATTCCGGGCAACGGCGTCATGCTGACCGTGCCTCTCAAGAGCGTGGCCGGCGGCAAGACACTGTCCTATCTCACCGACGATCTCAAAGCAGGAGGAGCGCCGAACATGAACTTTGAACATGAACTCATCACCGTCATCTTAAACGAAGGCTATTCCGACTTTGTCATGGACGCGGCGCGCGCCGCGGGCGCGGGCGGCGGCACGGTGCTGCACGCCAAGGGCACGGGCGGCACGCGCGGAGAAAAATTCTTCAGCGTCAGCCTTGCCGACGAAAAGGATATGATCTACATCATCGCCCACAAGGACGAAAAGGCCGCCATCATGCGCTCGATCAACGAGCAAGCCGGTCCCGGCACCAAAGCGGGCGCGATCTGCTTCTCGCTGCCGATCTCGTCCGTCGCAGGCCTGCGTGCACGGGAGGAAAACTAAGCGTCCCCATAATACAACAAAGCGCCGCTGCTCACGCAGCGGCGCTTCCCTTTTTAATTTTCAATCTTCCGTCTTTTCCCCGCGGGCGAGGCTCACGATGTCGCCCACGCCGTTTAAGACCATGCTCGGGCGATAGGCGTAGGTCTTGATGGTCTCGCGCGTCGAGACGCCCGAGAGCACCAGCACCGTCGACATACCGCTCTCCATGCCGGAGATCACATCGGTGTCCATACGGTCGCCGACCATGACGGCCTCAGCCGAGTGGCAGTGCAGCATTCTGAGGCCCGTGCGCATCATCAGCGGGTTCGGCTTGCCGCAGAAGTACGCCTGCGTGCCGGTCGCCATCTCGATGGGCGCGACGAGCGCGCGGCAGGCGGGCACAATGCCGTTTTCGATGGGGCCGGAAACGTCGGAGTTCGCGCCGAGGAGCTTTGCGCCCTTCCAGACGAGGTTCGTCGCCTTCGTCAGCGTATCGAGCGAATAGGAGCGTCCCTCGCCCACGACGACATAGTCGGGGTTCACATCGTTCATCGTGATGCCTGCGTCGTAGAGCGCGTTCAAAAGGCCTGCCTCGCCGATGGCAAAGACCGAGCAGCCGGGCGCCTGATCGCGCAGGAACGCCGCCGTCGCGAGCGCGCTCGTATAAAAGTGCTCCTCCGTCACATCGAGGCCCATGCGCGCAAGCTTCTGGCTCAGCTCGCGCGGCGTGTAGCCGCTGTTGTTTGTCAGAAACAAGTATTCCTTGTTTTCATCGTGCAGCCACTGGATGAACTCGGCCACGCCCGGCAGCACGCGGTTGCCATGGTAGATGACGCCGTCCATATCGCAGATGAAGCCCTTCTTTTCGTTAAAATCGATCATATTGTAAGTATCCATGTTGTATCACTTCTCCTCTCTTCTCTCCGAATTTCATCGAATACAGTATAGCAGAGGGATTTGTCAAAAACCAGCAAAGAAATGTAAAATCTGCGTGAAATGCAAAAGGAAAAGAGACAGCCGAGGCTGCCTCTTTTTCCCCTTTATACTTCGCCGCTTAAAAGGCGCGCGACGGTGCGGCGGTAGACCTCGCCGCAGTTTTTCACCTGCCATGCATAGCCGTACTCGTTGTCACCGTGCATGTTGCCGCCCGAGGGGCCGAACGTCACGACCGGAATGCCGAGCGAAACGGCTAAAATATTCGAATCGCAGACCGAGGCGTCGTATGCGCACGGAAGATCCTTGCCCGTGACGGAGTAAAACTCCTCCTGCAAAATTTTGACGAGCGGATGATCCTCCTCCACCGCGAACGACTGCATGTAGGGCGATTTTCTCGGCTTGAGGCGCACGTCGACCTTGCCGGAAAGGCCAAGCTGCTCTGCCGCCTCCATGATCTGCGCGATGCAGATCTCGTCCGTCTCGCCCGGAACGACGTAGCGGTCAACGAAGAGGTAGCACTTCTCCGGCACAACGAGCGTGCCGGGATTGCCGCCCTCCATATAGCGCACGCACCACGTGCCGTGCTTGAGGTGCGGGTGCTGGAGCGTCGGCAGCGCCTCGATGGCCGCGGCCAGGCGTCCGCCGGAGATGAGAGCGTTTTCACCGACCTCGGGATAGTGGCTGGCGTGCGCGGTCTGTCCGTGGACGGTCACCTCAAAGCTGTAGCGGCCGCGGAAGCCGACAGCCACATTATCGTAGCGGCACTCGCCCATGATGGCGGAGTCGGCGTGGATGACATCCTCCGCCACAAGCTGATAGGTGCCCTTGCTCAGGCCCTCCTCGTCGGCGACGAAGCAGGCCAAAATTTTGCCGTTGATCTCGTCGAGATGGGCGGCGTAATAGGTCAGCTTCTCCAGGATCGCGGCGAGGCGCCCTTCATGTCCATCGCGCCGCGGCCATAGACCTTGCCGTCGATCTCCGTGGGGGTAAACGGGTCGGTCTTCCAGCGGTCGGACACATCGACGGTGTCGAGGTGTCCGATGAGCAGCACGGTCTTTCCCGGCCGGCCGCTGTCGAGCACCGACCAGACCGACGGGCGCTCGCGCGCGGTGTCCTCTTCAAAATAGCTGTAATGCGGGTCCATGCTGAGCTCACGCAGGACATTCGCCACGTAATCCGCCATCTGTGCCTCGTGTCCGTTGACCGAACGGATGGAGATCATATCGTACCAGCGCTGTAAAATCCGTTCCATACCTTAGTCCTCCTTCGCCTTGGCCGTGTCGATGCCGGTCACGGCGTAAATGACAGAAAACACGATCGACAGCCACAGCATCGGCGCAAACGGCGCGAATGCCAGATTGGAAACGCCAAGCGTCGTGGCGGTGTAAGAACCCGTGGTCGACCACGACACCATGGGGGCAAGGCCCGTGCCGGTGTCGAGCATCGTGCGCATCAGATTCTTGCGGTCGAGATGATATTCCGGATACAGGTCCTTCACCATACCGCCGACGACAGGATAGGACACATAATAAGCGCCCGTGATGGTGAAGAACACCGCGTGCAGAATGAGCACGCCGAGCGACATCGAGCGCGAGTTCTTCGCGATGCGCTGCACAAAGGCGAGCAGCACGTCCACCACGCCCGCTGTGCGGAGCGGTGCACCGAAAATGCCCGCCGCGATCAGAAGACCGATGGTCGAGAGCATCGAGGTAAAGCCGCCGCGGTTGAGCATCGAATTCACGACGTCCGAGCCGGTATCGGCAGAAAAGCCGGAATACATGACCGTCAGAATGTCGTGCAGGTTGACACCCTGGCAGAGCATCGCCATCACCGCGCCCGCGGCGATGCCGACGAGCAGCATCAGCCCTGCCTGCCAGGGCTTTACGATTCTTTTTTCTTCCATGATTGTCGTCCTTTCTCGTTTTGGCTGGGTCAAATTGAAAAAGGATAACAAAAAAGCGGCTCTCTCCCGCTTGGGAGAGAGCCGCTTTTTATTCACTTGTTGACGCAGGTATCAGCAAAGCTGAAGCCGTTTTTCATTTGCTCACTGGCAGTGCGCAGGACCTTATTGAGGATCTGCGTGCTCTCCTCTTTCGCCATCGCGCAGAGCTCGTCGTTCGCCTGCGCGGCGAGCGTGAAGTCGCCGCTCTCGCGCATCAGCCTGTCGTATTTAAGGACGATCTGTCTGCCGCGGATATTCACCGTGTCCTGATAGCCCCAGACATTCTGGATGCACGAGCCGTAGCACTTGTCGGCCAGCGCGCCGACAAAGCGGCTGACCCAGTAGAGATTGTTGGTCTCGGCGTCGAGCGTCACATTGCTCAAATAGTCCGGCATCTGCGGGACATTTGTGTACACCGGCAGCCACGCGGAAAATGTCGTGGAGCCGAAGCACACCCACTCGATACCCTTAATGGCATCGGGGACGTCGCTTCTAATTTGACAGATCGTCGTCACGCCCGTGCGGTTGATGCCGATAGGACGGTAAATGCCGCCTTTTTCCGCATGGCCCGCATAGGGATCGTAGGGTGTACCCTGATAGTGGGACGAGAGCAGGTATTGGATATCCTCCGCGGCAACCTTGCGCTCGGGAACGTAGGACCACGGAATGTCATCGCTTTCGGGCGTGAAGTCCGCGTTTTCGCCGTCCCAGCGGTAGGTGTGCGGTGCAAGGCAGCGGCCCATGAACCACGCGCGCGGCGTGTTGTAGATGTGGTCCATGTCGCGGTGCGAGCCGAAGATATCCCGCGGGTTGAACTTGCCATCCTGATTCAGATCCAGATGGTTTTCCGAGATGAATTCTCTGAGGTCTGCCGAGCAGAGATGCGATTCCCGGGCACCGAAGGCGTCCTCAAGGTCGAACGAGTCCATACCGAACTGGTTCGGGTTGATGATGACGCGATCCTCGGGAATTTTCTTCGCGATCCAGTGGTGCCCGCCGATGGTCTCGAGCCACCAGACCTCGTTTTCGTCGTTGAAGGCGATGCCGTTCGACTCATAGGTGCCGTACTGCTCCAAGAGCGCGCCGAGGCGCAGCACGCCCTCGCGCGCGGAGCGGATGTAGGGCAGGACGAGGACAACGATGTCCTCCTCGCCGATGCCGCCGCAGCGCTCCTCTTCCCCATCCTTCGCCTCGCGCAGCTCGACCATCGGGTCGGCCGCAAGCACGCGCGGGTTCGAGGTCGTGGTTTCCGTCGCCGTCATGCCGACGTTCGCGGCGTTGATGCCGGTCGCGGCCCAAATGCCGTGCTTCGGGTCCACGCTCGGGCAGGACGTGTAGCGCATGGGGTTCTCCGGCAGTGTGATCTCCACGTGGGACTCTACGCTTTTATAAATCTTCGGCTGCTGGTCGGGTTCGACCACGATCAGCTTTTTCTCATCAAAATGACCGTCGTCCGTACGGGCGATCATCGTCGAGCGGTCATTCGTCGCCAGCTTACCGGCCAGTACAGTGGTGCAGGGCATAATGACATCTCCGTTTCCTGTCGATTTCACCGCAGCGCCGCTTTTTCGCAGCGCCGCCAAATTTTATCTGCATCCATTATATTCACGGAATCGTCCTCTGTAAAGGCAAAATTCCCTTGCAGGTGCATCTCCCCTGCTGCTCTGCCGCGAAAAAATGTGGACAGGCTCGCTAAAAAGCGGACCTGTCCAAAAGGTTGGTAAAGAGAGGTCGTACCTATCAAGTTTGGATCGATCACACCATGATGGGCTCATCCCAGAGCTTGAGCTTCTGGCCGATGCCGTTTTCCTTGGCATACTGGTAGACGCGCGCGGCGATCGCCACGTCGTAAAGGCCGAGGCCGACGTTGCAGGTGTAGGTGAGCTGGTCGTCGTTGTCGCGGCCGGACTTCCGCCCCGCCACCAGGTCGGAGACGCTCGCGTCGATGCGGGAATCGTCGATCTTGCCGTCGCGGAACATGTAGGCCATCGACATGCCGCCGCAGCGGATCACGTCCTTCTGGGATAGATAAATCATTTCAACTTTCATTGTAGAAATTCTCCTTTTCAATCGTTGGTCGCGGATCACTTCTGATTTTTGTAGGCTCTGTCGGGCTTGTGCCAGCTGCCCAGCAGCATGGCGATGAGAATGCAGGCGGCGAAGATGGCGAGCGAGACAAGGCCGACCTTTACGTTGCCGTAGGTCGCGATCGCCATGGGGATCAGCGCGGTGACAATGCCACCGCCGAAGAGCGGGCTGGTGAAGGGCGCCTGAATGGCGTAGGCCTTGGAGCCAAGCGTCTCAAGGTCCGGGTCGACAACGCGCAGCAGCATAAAGCCCACCGCGGTCACGCCGGTGTTCACACCGAAGTGGACGATGGCCTGCTCAAACCAGTCCTCGCTGAAAACGCGCGGGGCGAGCCAGTAGAAGTAAAACAGCATGCTGGCCAGCGCAGTGATGGAAATGAGCAGCATGGACATCGCGTGATCCACGATGACATCCAGACGGATGGACGAGACTGCCGCCACGACGAGAAAATCAAGGCAGACGCCGGAAATTCTGGACAGCGTGCGCGCATCGACGTACTTTTGCAGTTTGAGCGCACAGAGAACACGGTTGACGATACTCAACCATTTTATACCGTTATCATACTAAATCATTTTGCAAACTGTAACGACAATATGAACTTATCCTCATTCTTCCCTCCCGCCAAGCGCTGCGCGGCAGACATTTGTCACAGCTGCACAGTGCTTTTTATCATCATAAATCAAATTTTTTGTAAATGCCTATTGACACAGTAGGAATTAAGCGTTAAAATTCCTATCTACAAGGTAGGCAATTATGAGCAAGGAGGCATGACGCATGATGATCTCAACAAAAGGGCGCTACGCTTTGCGGGTCATGCTGGATATGGCCGAGCACGGAGGCAGCGAATGGCACCGCCTGAGCGATGTCGCGCAGCGCCAGCAGCTCTCTAAAAAGTACTTGGAGACCATCATGGCCGCGCTGAGCCGTGCGAACTTGGTCGAGAGCGCCGTGGGCAAATCGGGCGGCTACCGCCTGACCCGCTCCCCCGAGGATTACCCCGTAGGTGAAATTCTGCGGGCGGTGGAGGGAAATCTGTCGCCGATCGCGTGCCAGTCTGAGGACGGCTGCGGCGCTTCCTGCGACTGCGACGCGCGGCTTTTCTGGCAGGGGCTGGAAGACCAGATCAACAGCTATGTCGACCATCATACGCTGGCGCAATTCATGCGAGTCAATGAAAAAACACCGGCCGTCCTGAGCGGCACGGAAAGAAGATAAGGTGGTTCAATATGAGTAAGGCACTTTTAGAGATTCAGAACCTGCACGTGCGGGTCGAAGAAAAGGAAATTCTCCACGGTGTGGATCTGGCCGTGGGACAGGATGAGACCCATGTGCTGATGGGCCCCAACGGCACCGGCAAGTCGACGCTGGGCTATGCCATCACCGGCAATCCGACCTACAGCGTAACCGGCGGTTCGATCATTTTTAACGGCGAGGACATCACGGAGCTCCCCGTCAACGAGCGCGCGAAAAAGGGCATTTTCCTGTCCTTCCAGAACCCGCTGGAGGTCCCCGGCGTAACGCTGAGCGCGTTCATCCGCAGCGCGCTCGAGCAGAAGACCGGCGACCGCCTGCGCCTGTGGGACTTCAAGAAAAAGCTCAAAGAGACCATGGCCCTTTTGAACATGGACGAGAGCTATGCCGAACGTGATCTGAACGTGGGCTTCTCCGGCGGCGAGAAGAAAAAGGCCGAAATTTTGCAGATGCTCATGCTCGAGCCCAAGCTCGCGATTCTCGATGAGACCGACTCCGGCCTCGACGTCGACGCGGTCCGCACCGTCAGCGAGGGCGTGCGCCTGTTCCGCGAGCGGACGCACGGCTCGCTTCTCATCATCACCCACTCCACGCGCATTCTGGAAGCGCTCCATGTGGATGCGGCCCACGTGATGGAAGAGGGCGTCATCGTCCGCAACGGCGGCGCCGAACTGGTGGATGAGATCAACGAAAAGGGATTCAGCAGCCTGAAGGAAGACTGAATCGGGAGGCTCTTGACATGGCAGATTTGAAAGAAAAAACCTACGTGGAGGATGTGGACCGCAGTGTCTACGACATTCGGGACGCGGAAAACGACGCGTACCGCATGGAATCCGGCCTGACGCCGGAGATCGTCGAAAAGCTCTCCACTGAGAAGGACGATCCCGTGTGGATGCAGCAGTTCCGGCTCGAATCCCTCCAGATCTACAATGAAATGAAAATCCCCAACTGGGGCCCGTCGATTGAGGGCCTTGATATGGATCATATCGCGACCTACGTTCGCCCGAACACCAAGATGCGCAACGACTGGAAGGACGTGCCGGAGGACATCAAGGAGACCTTCGAGCGCCTTGGCATCCCGCAGGCGGAGAGAAAATCCCTCGCCGGTGTGGGTGCGCAGTACGACTCCGAGCTTGTCTATCACAACGTCAAGGATTCCGTGGCGGCCGAGGGCGTGGTTTACACCGATATGGAGAGCGCCATGAAGGGCGAATATGCCGACATGGTGCGCAAGTACTTCATGAAGCTCGTGACGCCCCACGATCACAAGTTTGCGGCGCTCCACGGCGCGGTGTGGTCCGGCGGCTCGTTCGTGTACGTGCCCAAGGGCGTACACCTCTCCATTCCCCTGCAGTCCTACTTCCGCCTGAATGCCAAGGGCGCCGGCCAGTTTGAGCACACGCTCATCATCGTGGACGAGGGCGCGAGCCTGCACTTCATTGAGGGCTGCTCCGCGCCAAAGTACAACGTGGCAAACCTCCACGCTGGCTGCGTGGAGCTGTACGTCAAGAAGGGGGCCAAACTCCGCTACTCGACGATCGAAAACTGGTCGAAGAACATGTACAACCTGAATACCAAGCGTGCGCTGGTGGAAGAGGGCGGCACGATCGAGTGGATCTCCGGCTCCTTCGGCTCCCATGTTGGCTGCCTGTACCCCATGAGCATCTTAAAGGGCGACAATTCCCGCATGGAGTTCACCGGCGTTACGTTCGCCGGTGCGGGGCAGAACCTCGATACCGGCGCAAAGGTCGTCCATGTGGGCAAAAATACGAGCTCCTATATGAACACGCGCTCGATCAGCAAGAGCGGCGGCATCAGCACATTCCGCTCAAGCGTTGTCGTGGAAAAGGGCGCCAAGGGCGCCAAGTCCGCCGTGTCGTGCCAGTCTCTGATGCTGGATTCCGAGTCCCGTTCCGACACCATCCCCGCAATGGACATCCGCACGAAGGACGCGGCCATCGGCCATGAGGCCAAGATCGGCGCGATCAGCAACGAAGCCGTCTTTTATCTGATGAGCCGCGGCATGAGCGAGGAAGACGCGCGCGCGATGATCGTCAGCGGCTTTGCCGACAATGTCTCCAAGGAGCTGCCGGTGGAGTACGCGGTGGAAATGAACAACCTCATCCGGCTCGAGATGAAGGGCAGCATTGGCTGAAAGGAGTTTGGATATGAACGATACGATTTTGATCAACCGGCTCCCGACCCGCACCTGGAACCGGCTGGGTGTGAACGAAACGGCCATCGCCTGGGGGCAGGCCGACGATTTGGGCGAAGAGAAAATCACCGCCGCCGGTCAGACCGAGCGGCTTGAGATCACTGGCTCCGGCGAGCGCGGCGAGAAGACGGTCGACATCCACGTGCCCGCGGGCCAGACCGTCACGGTGTTTGAAACGCTGAGAGCGGAAAAGGGCCTGCTCGTGCGCACGGCGCTCCACGTTGAAAAGGATGCAAAGGTGCGGCTCGTGCAGATTCAGAATGCGGCACAGGGCTCGCTTCTCCGTCTGGAGACGAGCGGCGAGTGTGCCGAAAACGGTCAGGTAGAGCTGATCCAGGTCCTGCTGGGCCGCGGCGACGTGTACAGCGACGGCCAGTTCGAGCTGAACGGCAATGGCGCGGGCTTCACGGCGGGCATCGGGTATCTGGGCCAGAAACAGCAGACCGTGGACATGAACCTTGTCGTGAACCACTGGGGCCAGAAGACCACGAGCGAAATCAATGCCGCCGGTGCGCTCAAGGACGACGCGCAGAAGATCTTCCGCGGGACCATCGACTTTAAGAAGGGCTCCGCGGGCTCCGTCGGCAGCGAGCAGGAGACGGTTTTGATGCTGGGCGACGGCGTCGTCAACAAGACGGTGCCGCTGATCCTGTGCGCCGAGGAAAACGTCGTCGGCAACCACGGCGCGACCATCGGCGAGCTGGACGAGGACACGCTGTTCTACTTTGAAAGCCGCGGCATTTCCGCAGCGGAGGCGGAAAACATCATGGCCCGCGCCGCCATCGAGCGGCTGGCCCGCACGATCGAGGATGAAGCGGCGCAGGCCGCGATCCTCTCCGAGCTTGAGGAGGTGCTGTAAGATGGCGCATGCATATCGGGACGACTTCCCCCTGCTCAAGAGTCAGGATGTTGCGTATCTGGACAACGCCGCGACGGCGCAGCGCCCGCAGTGTGTGCTGGACGCCGTAACGGAGTTTTATAAAAGTAAGAACGCCAACCCCTTGCGCGGCCTCTATCCCCTGAGCATCGCCGCGACGGAGGCTTACGAAAACGCGCGCGAGGCCGTTCGGTCCTTTCTGAACGCGAAGAGCAGCCGCGAGATCATCTTTACCCGCAACACCACCGAGAGCATCAATTTAGTGGCTTACAGCTACGATCTCTCCCACGTGAAGGCCGGGGACGAGGTGCTCGTCTCCATCATGGAGCACCACAGCAACCTTCTCCCCTGGCAGATGGTTTGCCGCCAGACCGGCGCGTCGCTCAAATTTATGGAATGCGAAATGGACGGCACGCTGGACTTAAATAAGGTCGAATCCCTCATCACGCCGAAAACAAAGATCGTCGCCTGCACGCACGTTTCGAACGTCTTAGGCCGCGTGAATCCCATCCGCGAGCTCGCGGCGCTGGCGCACCGCGCCGGCGCGGTGCTGGTCGTCGACGGCGCGCAGAGCACGCCGCACATTCCGGTGGACGTGCAAGCATTGGACGCGGATTTCTTCGCCTTCTCCGGCCACAAGGTCTACGGCCCTATGGGCATCGGCGTTCTCTACGGACGTGAAGAATTGCTGAACGCCATGCCGCCGTTCCTCACCGGCGGCGAGATGATTGAATCTGTCACCCGCGATGGTGCGGTCTTCGCCGAGCTCCCGCACAAGTTCGAGGCCGGCACGGTCAACGCGGCAGACGCCGTGGGCCTGCATGCGGCCATTGACTATGTCAAGAGCGTCGGCTTTACAGCGATGCATCAGCAAGAGGTCGCGCTGACACGCCGCGCGATGGACGCGATCGGCGAGATGCAGCACGTCCACGTGCTGGGCTCGGAAAAGCCCGAGGAGCATTGCGGCATCATCACCTTTACGGTGGACGGTGTTCACCCGCACGACATCAGTGAGATCCTCGCGAGCGACGGCGTCGCCATCCGCGCAGGCCATCACTGCGCGCAGCCGCTTCTGGCCTATTTGAAGCATCCGTCCACCGCGCGGGCAAGCCTCGCGTTTTATAACACGGAATCCGAGGTCGACCGGCTGCTTGACAGCATTTCCACGCTAAGGGAGCGAATGGGTTATGGAAAATAGAAGCTTTTACAATGAAATTCTCACCGAGCACAACCTGCATCCGGAGTTCAAGCACGATCTGCCGGACGCCGACATCGTGCTCGAGGGCGTCAACCCGAGCTGCGGCGACGACATCTTCCTCAAGCTGAAGCTTGACGGCGATGTGATCGCGGACGGCGCGTTCGTCGGCGACGGCTGCGCCGTCTCGCAGGCGTCGGCGGACATCATGCTCGGCATGATCGTCGGCAAAAAGAAGGAAGACGCGCTGAAAATGGGCGAGATCTTCCTGAAAATGATCCAGGGCGAGGCGTCGGAAGACGAGATCGACAGCCTGGAAGAGGCCTCGGCTCTCCGTGATATCGCCCATATGCCCGCGCGCGTCAAATGCGCGGTGCTCGGCTGGCGCACGCTGAAAGAGGCCCTGCTGGACGGGGACGAGCTGTCGTAACGCTGTCACTCCGTTGAATTTCAAATCAAAATAATAAAAAGAGGTATTTGCCGCAGCATGCGGCAAATACCTCTTTTTAAAAGCAGCTGCGTTCTTGAAAACTGATTGAGCATACTCTCTCCCCGATTTTGAAAAATTCAAGCAGATTGATCGTCAAGCTATTCTTATCGGCTCTCGCCGATCCTTCGCCTGACGTTGGAAAAATGTCTGCGTTACACCTTTTGCATCCACAAACATAGTATGATTGTTGGTTTTCGTATCATAGCACGAGTTGACCAGCACTGTCAACCGCCGCATGACCAGAATCGCAGCCCGCGCAGTAAGTGATTTCATCCATGTTGACTTTTACGCCCCGTTGTGTGACACTATAGGCAACAAAATGATCTTGCAAGGAGAACAATTATGGCTGCCACTTCCGTTTCCGCGCGCTTTCAGGAGCTTTTTCCCGAAACGAACCTCATTTCTCTTCTGACCAAGTACGGCGGCGACGCGGACGATATTTTCGAGACGATCCAGGATCAGTACGACGCCCACGAGCAGGAGCCTCTCGCCGGCCTTCTCGGCATCAAAGCCGCGAATATCGACGCCTTTGCCCGCGCCGCCTACTGGGATTTCGTCAGCGACATCCGCGTCAGGTATCTCTCTTCCCTTCCCCGCAGCGAAGCCGCCGCCATCGCCGCCGCAGTCGACGGCCTCATCACGCATCCCGAAAATGACGATATCGACTGGACCCCCGACGAATTCGTCAGCGATTGGAATGATCTGCACCGCGGCGAGGAGCCACTCAAATAACCGGTGCTAAGCTGTATACCATGACAGATGCAAAAGGGCAAGGGAGAAGCGTTGAGGAACTTTTCCCTTGCCCTTTTTTCACTGGTGCTGAAACAGGACAGTGCAAATCGAATGGAAGCCTATATGCAGCACACCATCTGTGGGAAGAAGCTGCAAAACGGTTAAAGGGTCAGATAAAGGGTCAAACAGAAAAAAAGAAGTCCGAAACCTTACGGTTTCAGACTTCTCAGTGGCAGCGGGAGAAGGATTCGAATTCGATGGTAGGTGTAAAATGCTGTAAATGCGCGTAAAGAAATCCCTGTGTTTTCAAGACTTTTTGGATTTTGGCGTAAAATGTTGTAAAGCCTTGTAAAAGCTGTTTGGGGTAAACTTAGGGGTCAAATATTGTAGCGTTATCCCTCCGCTTGTACCAATGGCGCAATATCTTTCTCGATGAGCCGATTTAAGCCATTAGGCAACACCGGGATAGACTGTGTTTCAAATTTCTTTAAAAATTTAAGGATTGTTATTCCTCTAATATCATCTGTATCAATATCGCGCATCAGCACAACTCCGTTTAAGCTATCGTCACCATAAGAATTTTTTCTATCGCCTAACGCAACATAAAGAGTGTCAAACTTTTTATCATAATCAAATTTCATTGTCTGCACAATAAATAGCCTCCCCTATCGTTCCGCCAGTTGCATTTCTTGCAGGATACGCCGTAATAATCTCGCCGCTTCCGCCAACAACAGATACAACAACCTTTGTAAATGGGATGCTACTGCTATAGTATGTGGCACTTTCCACTCTCTTGCTAAAGACCTCTCTGTAGTCAAGAGGTGGATCACTATCGTGACTTTCGTAAATATAATCGGGTTTCGATATAGTAGCAACTACTGCATCAACGTTATCAGCCATCATAGGATGCCCTGTTTCTTCGGACACTATATGCTGATTCCATTGCGATTTTGTACAGTAAATCTTAACGCCTCTTGGATCTTTAACCTCAATAAAATCACTCATTCGGCTTATTATCGTTCTTCATGCAAGTTTCCCCAATAATCTGGTACAACTGGCGAGCCACGTTCACAGGTAACACAACGCCCGCAACATCTTTACGTGTCGCCTTCGGCGCGTTACCATCCGCTTGAGATACGGCACTATCAAGCACAGGATACTCCTGGCCAAAGTTAATAACAACCTCTCCTAAGACATCATTGTATGCAACAGAAAAGCCATTTGCATACTGTGGATTTTCCATAGCCAAATTCCTCCCATTTCTATTTGAGTTTAGTGAATTATACACACCTTTCCGTTGGAATTCAAGTACTATATGTTAATTTTCTGGTATTGACAACTCTTTTTACCATCTTTCATATCTGCTATGCACACTTTATGCAGTTGTACAATCGTATCCCAATTAGGCCAAAACTCTATTGTCAAATACATCGAATCTTTTTGAAGATTCTCTTCTTCTATAATAACCTCGTTTCGTCCACTCGCCTCGATTTCAATTCGAAGCGAGCTTCACTGCTCGGATTTCAAATCGGCGCAGTGGCCCGCCTGATCTGGACAGTCGCAAGGGTCTCATTTCAGATGAGGCTCTCAATGCACCGCAAGGCTCGGATTTCAAATCCGACCTTTAAGACATCCCCACAATATATGCAGCAAGAGCGGAGGAATCACCCTCCGCTCTTCTATTATCCCTCTCCTTGCCCCTCAGAGGCCGAAGGAGCGCTTTCGTCGCGCTCTATGGCTTCGTCTATGGCTCGGTTGATAAAACCGTTCACGCTCTCGCTGTGGGCTTCTGCGTGGGCTTTGATAATATCTTTCTTACCCTTTGGAAAACGAACAAGCACCTTATCATAGGCCTTATCTTCGTAACGCTTAATGCTTTCGTAGCTATTTTTTCCGCCCAATAGCAACACCTCCTTGTTAGTTTATTATACATTTTATTGCGTTAGATATCTATATGCAAATAGCACAAGCATATACCGATATCTTTATGCTAAATGCCATCTTGCATATAGCTATCTATATGCTATAATACAACCATGCAAGACAGTGAACCTGATCCGAGCATAAGAAAAAGCCCTCTGCATCACCGCCGACCAAAGCCGAATGCAGAGAGCCACCAACCACCACAGGAGGATTGACAAGGAGGCCACAAAATGGATGCACAAACCCAGCTATTAGCAGAACTTTATAAAACGCTCAATGATGCGCAAAAACAGGAAGTCTTGAGCATGATTGATACTTTACTAAGTCAGCAATTAAACGATCAACAATCGCTTGATTCTCATTCCGCTGCTACGGAAAATCAAGATAGCATCGCATGAGAAAGGCTCCATGTCCCAGCCGACCAAAGCAAGACACGGAGCCACAGCCAACCACCACGGGAGGCCGGTATCGGTATTATACCGACCTCCCGCCAAGAAAACAAGGAGGAAATATGAGTTATTTATCTGAGCTTACCGCACATGAGCGCCTAACTGTCGACAATGCAACGCTCGACATGTTTACCGCTTTCGAAAACGGATCAGACTTGATCTATGATATTTGGGAGCAGTATTTTTCTGATAGGGAGCGAAAAAATATCGAATCGAGAGACTTAGAATTCATTGGTCGCATCCTGTATTCTGTCTACGATAGAATGGCAAACGCCATCCGCGACTATCACTTGATGCTCGGACACTATGACGCACCGGGCGTGCAGTGCTTTTTAGAAACAGCGAAACGCGCTCAACTGACGGCAGACGCCGAAAAAGCAAGGGAACACGCCCAGGAAGAAATGCGATCCGCAACTTATGATCTCGACGATGCAGATGCAATTAAACTTCTGACAGGTAAGGGGCAAGCGCATGAAGCTTCTATACTGCGCCCGCTGTAATACACCGCTTATGAACGCCGCCACGGTGCATATTTGCCCGACCTGCGGGGCCGTGTACCGTCAGCATGGGACGCACTTTTCCTTCGTCGCCGATCTGTCCGGCGTATCCGTCAAAGAGCTGATGCAAAGCATGGAGGTCACGCTATGAACGATAACGATAGATTCTATCCGGTCGTGTAAACGCCGGTCGGAAAGGTGCTGCTCATAGGCGCTACCATGACCGTCGAGCGCGAACGCGAGCTTTTCGGAAAGAAGGTGAAAACAGATGAGCGCAAATAGCCCGTGTCTCCGAGCACATGACCTGATCGACAAGCTCGCCATGTCACCGTCGACTTACAAGCGCCGCACTGCGCCGCAAAAAGTCGCCTCGTCAAAGAAGAAAGCCGAACCGCCTAAAAAGGTTGCTATGCCCCCGGCGCGCCGTGAGGAACCACAGCAGGCCACTTGCGAATATAGCGAGAGCTGCTTTATCTGTCCGTTGAAGGATTGCATTCAGTCGGACAAGGCTTGTGAAAAACTGAATTGCCTGTAAGAGGAAAGGGGACTGCACAAAACGGTGCAGTCCTCTCTTTCCTTTTATCCCATCATTTTTGACACATGCACTACGCCATTATTTTTTGAAATTCTCTTTAGCTACATTCTCAGCCGCTCGTTTCCATTTTCCCAAATTCTGCGCTTTAGATGCTTCAAACCAATATGCTTGCGCCTGTGGATGAACGGACTTATTAAACACGAGGTTTCTGTCCGTTTCAATCTTCTTTGAACCATAACGGCTTTTCCACCCTTCATCTGTTAAAAAACCTGCGGCGTTGATCTTAGGGTCTACCAATACTTTTCCATGATACAGATATCTTGCATAAGGCCCCGGGTATACGACATAGTTTCCCTCGACGTGTGAGCGATTTGTAAGTGATTTTGTCAACGCTGGAACAAATGGGGCAGTATCACTCAACACCTCTTCCGCAACCGTGTGTTCAGCTTTCGTGCAAGCCTTTGAAAAAGCTTTTTTCAGTTCGTCCATTCCGTCCATATGGACTTTGAATTTTAACCCCATTACGGCACAGTCCTCTCCTTCATCATTCCGCCGTCTGCAGCTCCACGAGCTGATGGATCACTCGTTCCAGTCGCTCGAGCACGACATCATAGCCGAGGATAAACATTTGCAGTCTCCTTTCCCGTTAGTACAGCAGCACGGGCTTACCGGCTGCGCGCGTCATGTTGTTGATGTTGGGAACGACCACGCGGGCAAGCATCTTACCATCCACAACGAGGTTCACATTGATGGGCTCGCGGCTGCCCTGTGCCATCGCCTCCATAACGGCCTGCTTGATGGTCGAAAGCGGCGCTTCGACGTTCGTTCCGCTCTTCTGGTCGCCCAGCACGGCAAGAAACTTTCGGTTCGGCGGGATGACCGCACCACTCGCAAGCGCTGGGATATCGTTGTACACAGGCGCATTGCCGTCTAAGCTCTGCGCCGCCACGCGACGGCTGCGTGCCGGTGCCTTTGTTGATACGCGCGTACCGGTAAAACCGGACGTTGCTTTTCTGACTTTGGAATCGTCCACACTATCAACGAAGAATTTGAGCGCAAGGCCAATCGCCGCCGAGATGATGAACGCCGTACCGGCGCTGACGATGCCCAGCGCCGCAAGGCCAACGCCGAGAACACCGGCCAGTAGTCCAAGAAGTACGCTGCGCCCGATGCTGACAAGCCGCTGCGTGCCCTTCTTCGGGTCTTTGCGGACGCTGTAAATGCTCAGTCCGAGAATCAGGCCTAATCCCATACCGACGACTGTACCGACGCCCGGCGTCACGATAGAACCGATGACTGCACCAAGCAGCGCGCACAGCACGACAATCAACTCGGAAAGAAGCTGCGATTTGCTGCCGTGTTCCTCGTCCCCCTCTGCAAAGCCGGTGAGATAGAGGCCGAGGATCGCACCCAGGCTGAAACCGGCCACGCCGCCGGTGATGCCAAGAAACACACTGCCGAGCAGCGCACCGAGCAAAGCCGTGATGACCACGATCCACGCATCCTCTGCGTCCATCTCGGTTTTCCATGTTTCGGGGTCAAGGCCCACAAGGTACAGCCCCAGCAACACGCCGAGGGATAAAACGATGACGCCGCCCGTGATGCCGCCGAACGCCGCGCCGAGTGTTGCACCGAGCAGCGCCGTTAAAACGGTCAGCCATGTTGCCTTGCTCTTGGGGATAACTTTCTTGTCAAAGCTCCATTTTAGGTCATCCACGACGATCTCAAGCCCCGCGCGGATGGTCTTAAAGATATCATTGATCTTCTGGAACACCTTGTCGAGCTTTTCCATCATGGGCCCTTCGTCAAAATCAAAGTCCGGCGCAATGGCGGATGCTCCGCCGCCACCGCCGCCAACGGACGTTGTCGTGCTGAGTTTGTTGATCTCATCGAACGCCGCGAGCGCGTCTGTCGCTTCCTTTGCCGCCTTGCCGGTCGCGTCAATGGCGGCAGCCTCTTTGTAGAGGTTTTTGCCCGATGCCTCCATGCTCTTCTTTGACTTACCGCTCAGAATCGAAATGATCGTCACGATCTCCGACACAATGGCCGCAAGCAGATTCATTAGCCACGTCAGCGCCGGAATGAGTACGTCCATCAAAGGCGCGGCCAGCGTCAGCAGCGCACCTTTGAGGCGGGCAAAAGCGTCGGATGCCTCTGCGCTGGTCGCAATAGCCGCCTTGATCTGCTTGCGCAGCGCCATGAGCGCCGCCGTGATGACTGAGAATACAAGCATAGAGCGCGCTAAACTCTTGACCTGATCTCTGAAACGCGCGGCATACTGGCCCGCTTTGGCAAGCGCGGAATTCTCCGCCTCGCGCTCCTTGCGTTCCTGCTCCGTATTAGCAATCATCTCACTGGCAGCGACCTTTGCTTTGTCGAGCTTTACCGTCATGCTGTCGATGTTGGCGGTCGTCTCTTCGTAAGCAGCCGAAAGCGTTTTGACCTCCTTCGTCTGCGTGTGCAAAAGCGCTTCCAGCTGTTTGAGCTCCGCCTCCGCAGCGGCGCGGCGGTCGAGCACTTGCGTCTGATACTCGTTCTGTGTAAATCCCTGTTTTTGGATCCATTCGCGGTCGTTCAGCCGTTCGACTTCCTTTCGCAGCATCTTCACGCGTTCCTCAGTAGCTTTCGCTGCCTGAGATGCGGCGTCAAGCTGCTTTTCAAGGTTCATCTTATTGCCCGTTTCCTTTTCAAGCTTGCTGTTCAGTTCGGATATCTCGTCACGCAGCTTACTCAGTTTCTTTTGTGCTTTGGTCGAATCCAAATCACAAGAGAAGATCACGCTGCCGTCAGCATTTGCCATTTAATCACTCCTTTCCCGCTCCCAGCCACTTAGAAATAGTCGTCTCTTCTTCCTGACTGAGTTTGTGTTTCATATTCACGATATTGCTGTTCCTGCGGTACCACTCGCGTTCATCCTTTTCAAGCGTCTTGCCGCGCGCTTTTTTGTCTCTGATGCGCACGACCTGAGCAAAGGTGCAGTCCCCGAGATCGTTATACGCACCGAGGAACGTCCACCAATGGACGCCCCCGGTGTTGGTCTCCGCATCATAAGGGATCTCGCGGATATCCCGTCCGAATATCCGGTTGATGGGCGGGAGGATCAACGGATAGTCCTGCTCCCAGTCAACCAGCTTCGGCGATTTCTTCGTGTCCGGCGCCTGTCCGCCGTTCTGGAACCATGTAAAACGGTCTACAGCTTCTTGCAAATGCTGCGGTGGGATATCCTCAGGCGAGACATAGAACATCTGCAAGATGCCCTCTGCGCGGTCAGTGCCGCTCAAATCAGGATCACTCAGCATTACGAAGATATCGAGGATAACGCGAAAGTCCGTGCGGATCTCATAGCTCTCTCCGCCGATCTCGACGGAGGTAGGCAAGCCCCAATTCATCGGCGATACTTTGCCGTGTACTTCTGAATGCGCGGATTCGTGGCTTTCTGCTCACGAGCAAAGGCGCTGTCTGTCTCATCCATCAGCGCAAGCAGGAAATTGCACCACACATTCAAGCCGCCCGCCAGCGCATAAAGGTTCATGCTGCCAAAGATGCTGTCACATACCGGCTCTTCAAAAAGGCCGTCAATGATCTCGCGCATCTCCTTGTCGCGGCGGTCGGCAATGTTGAAAATCTCAACGCGGTCGCCGCACTTCTGCACCTCATCTGCGTATTTATCCTGCTTCTTGTCCAGTGTGTCAAACGCGTTGTAAAGACGCTGGATAAATGCGCCGTCAGTCGGGTTGAATCGAATGATCACATCGCCCTTAACGCCGTGCACGGTGTATTCCTGCACACCGTTCGCAAAACTAAGTTCCATATTTATCTCTCCTTAAATTTGTTTTCAGGAAGCTTTGTATCAGAATGTTGATCTCTGCCGCTTATCGAAAATCAGAAGTTCTCCACGGCCTCGCCCGCGAGATCGTCCCATTTTTCGCTCATGCTGACAATTACACCGGGCGATTTGCGCCGGTAGCCGTCCCCGTCGCCGCAACTGTCAGAAATTGCCGAAATGCTGTCCCATGCCCGCATGACTGCGCCCTCCCCGCTCTGGCAGTCAAGAGCGATAGCGTTAAGGGCTGCGGCCTCTCGGCGGCTGTCCGTAGTCTTTGCGGCTTCGGCTGCGTAGTGACCAACTAACTTTAACATGGTGTGGTTGCTGTCGAATCGCTCCATGAACGCGGAGTAATCAGCCGGGGAAAGAACGCCGGTTTTCAGCAGTTCAAGCGCGCCATTGTCGATGGCGTCGGGGTTTGCAATATTGGCGGCGCGCACTGCCTGTTCCAGCTCGGCGCGGATCGTGCGGCGCGTGGCCTTGAAGTTGTCCCAAACGCGGGCGCTCACCTCGCTAAAGGCGGCTTCTGCGTCATGCAGCTTTAGCGCTGCACGGGTTGTTCTAACCTGCTTTTCCTCGGCGCTGTCTCCGGGCTTCCATGCGTTAGCGTCACGGCTGGCCTGCTGCGCCTCTTGGAGTGCGCGGAAAGCGGTGTTGTATTCGCTGCGGGCTTCTTTGAAAGCTGTATCGAGCTTTCGGGCATAAATGTTAAATTCGCTCATGGTGTAAATTATCCTTTCTTTTTCATGCGCTGCCGCGCTATTTTTTCTTAAAGGTCGATAATGATAACGCATTCGCAGTCTGATAAATAATCTCGCGCCGCCTGCTCCGTCTGGAATACCTTTGTAGGGCTTTGCGGTGCTCTGCAAGCCGCCCACGCGCCATTTTCAAGCAAGGTCATAATTGCTACGCCCGTTTGCTTCTGCGCTGCAATCGCCTGTAAAGCGGCGATTCGGGATTTAATGCTGTTCATGCATTCGCCCCATTTCGTATTTAATAAGGCCGTCAAGATCGGAAAGGAGGTTGCCGGAAAGTACGCGGAGAAATTCGCCGTTGTCAGCGGTCATTTCTTCAAGGTTTCCCATTCGTTCTTCGCCGGTGGGGGTGCAGTACTCAAATACAAGCTGCCGCCCGCTGCGTCGCTCCATAAAGGCGCGGATATGGTCAAGGCGTGTTCCTATTTGCATAAATCGTCACTCTCCAATTCCGGCAGTTCCAACTTACCTTGCTCGATTGCTTCATCAATCATCTGATAGAGCGACAGGCTTAACGGGTCAACGCCCTCGACAGGATGGGGATACAGCACAATGCGTTTGCCGTCCGGCGTCACCGCGCCATACTTACGCAAATACGTAAACGCATCTTCTGCCGTGCGGAACTCACCGCCGCCCTCGACGATGAAGACCGTCTCATCGGCTGACAGCGTCCTGAGGTATTCCCGCAACGCCGCAAGGCGGATATCAAAATTTTTCTTCATCGCTGTTCCTGCTCCCTTCGCCATGCTTCAAGCTCGTCAAGCTGCTGCATGATGTCTGTGATCTCCGTGTACTTCACCGTCTGCCGTAAAATCTCTGCTGCGGCGCTTACGCGGGTCTGTGCGGGCGCGTCTGCATCCTGCATGATCGTTGCCAGCGTATCCGCCGCGGCGTGCGCCCGCTCTTGCAGCACATTCCGCGCTGCTTCGGTTCGCTCGCGCCGTGCCTCGTTATACTTCTGCATAAACTCAGGGTCGCGTTTTCGGCGATAGATCGTCTGCTCGTTGATCTCGAGCTTTGCCGCCGCGCTCCGCACCGTCGCGGAGATCAAGAGCGCGTCAATAATGGTCTCATCTCGAATTTTCTTTGCCAAAGTTTGAAAAGCCCCCTTTCCGGCTTTGTTTTTTCTGACGTTGCATCGTTCTTTCAACGGTAAAATTCCACTAACGGCTTTCGAATGCGCGGATGCCGCAAGGCTCGCAGCGCTTCCCGCCTCAACTTTGGGTCTGGCTTTCGTCCGAACCAGAATTCACCGATGATTGCCGCGCGCTGTGCATCCGGCAGTTGTGCAAGTGCCGCTTGCACAGCCTGTTGAAAATCCCGTTGTTCGACGTCCTCAAAGGCTTCTGCCGCCGCTTCATCTGAGATTGTGTCACCAATCGTCAGGTCGCTGTCCTCGTCGCCTATCGGCTCGTCCATCGACCGGCAAACAGTGTTGATGGGGTCACATCGCGCCCGCTGAGTTCTCTGCCCGCAGGCCTCTGTAAACGCCCCTTTGAGTCTGATGCCGTACAGCGTGAGAAATTCACCCTTGTTCACATCCCATGTCGGTAGCGTGTCCATGAGGGAGATAAAGGCCACTTGCAGAAGGTCGCTTTCCTCGACACCTGCGCGGCCTTCCATTGCCCGTGCCCACCTCAAGGACTGCTGCCATGCAAAGCGTTCAACCGCCGCCCAAAGGCTTAGAATGTCCGCCTTGCCAGCCTGTACCGCTGCTGCAATTTCGCTTGTTCGCTTATCCTGTGTGTCAAGTGGTTTTGCTTGCATATCCGTTCCTCCTGTGGTAAAATCAGAATTGACAAATCAGATTCACCACAAGAGCCGCTCTCCCCGTTTGGAGGAGAGCTTTTTTCATACGTGTATGAGAACCGCGCCGCTATCGCTCACATCCTCGATGGGGCCGCTGTTGATCGTGCCCATCGCGTGGACTTCACGGTCGCCGTTACTCAGCTCGACGAGCGCGAGGCAGGCGACAGGGTACGTCTTGCCGTCCTCGAATGCGTAAAGCATATTTGCAGGGGCAGGGATGATCTGGATGATCTTGTCTTCGTTCATGGTTCTTGTCCTTTCTCAGTATTAAAGTCTGAAATGATTGTTTAGCGCCCGTTCGAATTTATCACGGTCATCGACGGGCAGGTGCGGGATAAGCAGGCGTTGCAGTTCATCACGCTGACGGTAGCGGTCACGCTCACAGCGCGCGGGCTTGGTTGATTTTAGAATGCTGTACGCTTCCAAGATAGTCATAAATCCTCCGCCATAAAATTTGAATTTTGACCATCTTTTCTTTCTTCTCTCCTCCGATATTCATGTGCCACCCTCCAAAAATCCGCCCCGGCGTTTTTTCTCTGGCTCGCGGTACGGCTCCGAAAGCTCGGTGAATTTTTGATGTGCGCCGTCAAAGGTCATCTGCACAACACCCTGCCGCCCGCGGCGGTTTTTGGCAACAGAAACCCCGATTGTACCAGAATCGTCAATGCGCCAGAGAAACAGCACCTTCGAGCCGTTTTGCTCCAACTCCCCCGAATCCCTCAGGGAAAGCAGCGTCGGGCGATCTGTATCGTTGACACCTCGATTGAGCTGTGCTGCTGCGACGATGGGGATTTGCAGCTCGGAAGCAAGGTTTTTTAAGTCGCGGCTGATCTGTCCGAGCTCAAGATTTCGACTGTCTGCACGGCGGTCGGCCTGCATCAGGCCGAGATAGTCGATGACGATCAAGTGCAGATTTTGAATGGTCGCCGCCGCACCTCTAATTTTGCTCACTGTCACGGCTGGCTTGTCCCAAAAATGAAGCGGCAAACGTTCCAGCCGATTCGACACGGCTGCAATATCCGTCCACGTCTCATCGTTCAGGTCGCGGTCGATCAGGTTATCCATTGTCGCCATACTGCGGCGCGCAAGTAAGCGCTCGGTCAGTTCAGACGCGCTCATTTCCAGCGAAACGAAAAGCGTTTCGTTCCCGGCTCTGGCTGCGCTTTCTGCGATATCAAGCAAGAACGCAGATTTGCCGACACCCGGACGAGCACCGACGATGATGAGTTGTCCGCCCTCGAAGCCCTTCAAGACGCTATCCAGTTTTGGGAACCCCGTATCGATACGGGCCTGCTCCTGCGCTGAAAGGCTCTGCAAGGCCTCTGTAAGGGCCTGCGAGACGCTTTTCAGCCGTCCGCCTGCGTTGTCAAGGAGAAACGCCTTGCAGAGTTCGGCAATCGCTGTTGCCGGATTCCCTTCATCGAGTGCCGAAAGCACACCATCTCTTAGCCGCTTCTCCGCGGCTCTGGTATGTAACAGGCGGGCATATTCCTCCGCGTGTGCCACGGTAGGCGTCACGTCGATGCACTCGGCGAGGAACTTACGAGGGTCATCCACAAGCCCACGGAGGCCGTCAGCGGCGATGTTCGCGTCAAATGCCTTACCCCGTGATACTGCGCTGTCCGCAGCGTCAAAGACCGCAGCGCAGGCGGAAATGGAGAAGTCTTCGATGTTTACGATTTGCCGAAGTTGCAATACCCGTTTGGGTTCAAGACAGACCGTCGCGGCCAGCGAGTATTCAAGAGCCGAGGTGTCCTGCATCATGTACCGCCTCCCATCTTCGCCAAGAGTTGGGTATATTGCTTTCTAAACTTGCCCCCTGACAGGATGTTGCTCTGCCAGAATGAATCAAACTGTGAAAACTGTAAAACCTTATCGATGTCCTCCCAGCTGTGCCCATCCAGTCGATGGCACTTGTCGAAGTCCGCCGCCCAATTCTGCAAGGTCGTTTCTGAATGCGCCGTGCAGTTCGGTAAACGATCTTCGATCTGATCCGCAAGCCAGCGCGCAGCGCGGTATGGAAGCGAATCGTGCTCAAAAACCTTCTTCAATCTCTTCGTTCCGGCGGGAGGCGGAACAAAAGAAATATCTTTATCTTTTTCTTTTATATGACTGACCGCTTTTGATACTGATACACTGCTCGATGTACTTACCGTTTCACTGTCAAAAACACTGCCCGATTCACTGTCGGTTTCACTGACTTTTCGGGGGGTATATTTTAGCCGGTAAGTGTTTGGAGAACGCTTTTTGCCCCGGCTATATTCAATTAATCCAGCAGCAACAAGGCTATCCCTCGCCGCGATTGCTACCCTCTCCGTTCGCGTGTCGAGCATAGACATGAGCCGGAAGTTATCGATCTGTACCTGCTCCGGCCATCGCGCTTCATTGAAGATGGCAAGCAGGCTGTAATAGAGCAACCTTGCATTTCCCGGGAGGTAATTGCTCTTCTGCCATTGGTGGAACGAGTTCAAAAGATCGAGATATGTCACCCACTCACCGCCCCTGCGTCTTGATCCACTCTACGAGCTCATCCGCCGCGATAAGAGTGCTCCCGCCGATTCGATACACTGGGAATCCCGGTAGCCGCATCCAATTATAAAGCGTCTGCCTGCTCGTATCGATGAGCTGCGCAGCTTTAGATGGCCGCAAAAAAAGTTTTTCTGTTTCAAGTCCCACAAAAATCGCCTCCTGTCTGTACCAAACAACATACCACCATATTTTACAAGGACTCAACACATTATCTAAATATAAAGCGCTGCTGACGTCTCACATTTCAGCAGAAATCTCCTGAATGATTTCAAAGATTTTTTCTTTCTCATCGTCTGGAAGCTCCTTCCGAAGCTTGCGCGATAGCTGTGCATCCGCAATACCAAGCGCATCTGCTACCTGCCAAAGCCAAACGCCATTTCCCGCCGCTGCACGTCGAACATCAATATTGCACATTCTTTTCTCCTTTCATCATTGTTGTTGACTTCTGATGCTGAGTATATTATACTATCGTCAAAGAGGGTTGAATAGCCCGTTTTCAACCCATAAATTTGAGTAAAAATATTTTAGGAGGGTTTTTTAGCCCATTATGAATTATACTGATAGAAAACGCTGTATCGGAAATCGCATAAAAAAAGAGCGCGAGTCACTTGGGTTAAGTAGAGGAGAACTCCTTACTAAGATTTACAAGTCGGAAAGTTCACACAAAACTCTTGCGGCTTGGGAGAAAGGAGAACGACTCCCCGATTTAGACTCGCTTGCTTTGATGGCCGATCTGTTCGATTGTGATATGGGATATCTCTTAGGCGATTATGAAGAGCGCCATTATATAGCTGCCGATATTTGCGGTAAAACGAAACTTTCCGAATCAGCCATTAACAATCTCTTATTATTAGCCAAATCTGAAAGCAATGATGATTTTTGGGCCGACACTCGTAATTATTTGTCATTTCTGCTTGAACACAGTACTGATTTTCTTGTCAACCCAGTAATAAATGTATCCAAATATGTAGATGCCAGCTTAATGATTCGACACTACAAAGATGAAGTCCTCCCTATGTTGCAGTATAGTCCTGAATATAAACAAGATATATGGACGAGGTCAATTAGCGAAAAAGATGCTGAAATTAGGGCAAAAAAGGCAAAAGTTTATAATGAAATTCGACGTTTACAAGATGTGTGCACAGCTAATCGCTATTACAGCGAAAAAGCCGCCGCTTCTGCAATCTCAGATTTTATTGACTATTTAGAAAAACAATGCATCGCCGCAGATGAAGGCAGGAAAAAGTAAAAACCGCCCCCGGTGTTGCAGCACCGAGGACGGTTATAAGGGGCAGCAAACGGAAAGCCTACTGCCCTCCAATCATAACAAATGTAGGAGGAAAAAGCAATGCCAAGAAAAGCAAATACGCGCGCCGCGTCGGGCGCAGGCAGCATCCGGCAGCGGCCTGACGGTCGATGGGAAGCGCGCGTGACCGTCGGCAATGACCCGGGCACAGGAAAGCCGATCCGCCGCAGTATCTACGGAGACACGCAGAAAGAAGTGTTGACCGCCATGCGCGACGCGCAAAAAGCGATCGACGACGGACTTTACATAGAGCCGACGCGCCTGACGCTTGCGCAATGGCTCGATATCTGGCAGAGCGATTATCTGCTCTCGCAGAAATACGGCACGGTCAAGACCTACAAGGCCCAAATCGCAACGCACATCAAGCCCGCCCTCGGCGCGGTGAAACTCACCAAACTCACGCCGCATATCATCCAGGGCTTTTACAACAATCTGCTCGCCAATGGCCGCATTGTTCCCAAACGAAACAAGCAGGGCAAGATCATCAAAAAGGACGGCGTCGCCGTCACGGAGACCGCACCGCTCAACGCAAAGACCGTGCGCAATATTCACGGCGTTCTGACAAAGGCCCTTTCTCAGGCCGTCAAGGTGGGCTACATCGCACGCAATCCGTGTGACATGGTAGACCTTCCCCGCGTCGAGAAAGCGCAGATCATGCCGCTCACCGACGAACAGGTCAAGTCTTATCTCGCCGCAGCGGATACCGACAACGATTATGGAGATATTCTGAAAGTAATTCTCTTTACCGGCCTGCGTGAAGCCGAAGCGCTGGGTCTGACATGGGATTGTGTCGACTTCAAGAAAGGCACGCTCAAGATTTGCAAGCAGTTGCAGAAACGCCCCGCCGAGGCCGGCGGTTTCCAGTTTGCCACCCTCAAAAACGACAAGACACGCATCCTGCGCCCCGCCCCCTTCGTCATGGATATGTTGCGCGCCGTTCGCTCTAAGCAGGCGCAAAGGCGTTTACAGGCCGGTGATCTTTGGCAGGACTGGATAGATCCCGCCAAGCAGTACGCCGCCTGTCGGCTCGTTTTCACAAATGCGCTCGGCGACCACCTGCACCCGCAGCGTCTTTATGCACATCACAAGAAAATTGCAGCCAAAGCAGGAGCGCCGGACGCCCGTGTGCATGATCTGCGCCACACCTTCGCCGTGCTCTCCCTACAAAACGGCGATGACGTGAAGACCGTGCAAGAAAATCTCGGCCATGCGACCGCCGCTTTTACGTTGGACGTTTACGGTCACGTCTCAGAGCGCATGAAGGAGGACAGCGCCGCCCGGATGCAGGGCTATTTTGAAAATCTCAAAAAGGCATGAAAAAAGCTCCGTCGATCTCATCATCGGCGGAGCTGCTTTTGTCCCCGTTAAGGGGTAAAACTTTTAATTGGGGTAAACTTAGGGGTAAAGCGTATTCTGTCAAAATGCAAATGCAACTTTTCTGCGTCAAAAGTGCCTAAATCACGCGCTAAAAAGAAAGAACCGCAACCTTTCGGCTGCGGTTCTTTGGCAGCGGGAGAAGGATTCGAACCCTCACATACGGAGTCAGAGTCCGCTGTGCTACCATTACACAATCCCGCTATATTGCGTTGTTCGCCGTGCTGTGTCGTTCAGCGAACAAAATTTATTATAGCAGGAACTTTGCATTTGTCAACAGGAAATTTTCTAAAAAATCAAATTTTGGAAAATTCCTGCCTCTTCCCCACTTTCCCGTCACATCCAGATGGCAAACAAGCGCAGCAGCGGCTCGAACACGCGGCGCAGGACGCTGCGCTTAGCCCACTCCTCCGCCGTGACGAGACGGCTGTGGTCGACGATCATATCCATGTCCTCGAGCAGCGATTCGATCATCGGCGCGCTGTAGACCATCACGCCGCACTCATAGTCGAGCTCAAAGCTGCGGTAGTCCATATTCGCCGAGCCAACAAAGGCTGCTTCGCGGTCGACCATGATGCTTTTTCCGTGCAGAAAGCCAGGGGTATAGCGGTATACCTTTACGCCGTGTTTGATGAGCTCGCCAAAGTACGACTCCGCCACGCAGTCGGCGTACCAGTGGTCAGGCTTGCCCGGCAGCATCAGCCGCACGTCCACGCCCCCGTCGCCCGCGATGCACAATGCACGCATCAGGCTCTCATCGGGGATGAAGTACGGCGTCGTGATATAGAGGAAGCGCCGCGCGCCGGAGATCATCTGGAGGAACACATCCTCGGCCGGATTGTCGGGGTTGTTCTGCGGTCCGTCGGTAAACGGCTGGCAGAAGCCCTCGCTTTTGACCGGCGTATGGGGGCGGTAATAGTCGTGCTCGTTGTGCATCACGCCGCCGAGGTTCACACACATGCGGATAAAGCTTGCCGTCAGGCCCCAGGCGCCCTCGCCTTCAAGACATACGCCGCTGTCCTTCCAGTAGCCGAAGCGCTCAATGAGATTGGCGTACTCGTCGGCGATGTTCACGCCGCCGGTGTAGGCGACGTCACCGTCGATGCAGGCGATCTTGCGGTGGTCGCGGTAGTTGAAGTGCAGGCGGTTCACATACTCGTGCACGGGGTTGAAGATGAATACCTCGACGCCCACCTCGCGCAGACGGTCGATCGTCTCGCCGGAAAAGCGCTTGATGTTGCCGAAGTCGTCGAAAATAATCTTGACCTCGACCCCCTCGCGCGCCTTGGCGCAGAGGATCTTTTCAAGCTCATCCCAGAGCTTTCCCTCAGCCAGAATGAAGTATTCAAGGAAGATGAAGCGCTCAGCCTTGGCTGCGCGGTCGATGAGATTACGCAGCAAAATCGCGCCCTCGGGCAGGTACGTGACAGAGGTATTCTGATAGAGCTGGAAGTCGCGGCGGCAGAGGTAGTTTGCCGTGCGCGACCAAGCGGGCAGTTGGCGCGTGAGCTTGTCGACGGCGATCTCACTGCGCATGCGCACGCTCTCCGGCTCGTCAGGAAAGCGCTTGGTGTTCTGCGGCAGATGGCGCTTCTGCGCCGCGCCGCCCCAGAGGAACCAGAGAATCATACCCACCGGCGGGGCCAGCAAAAGCAGGATGAACCAGATGAGCTTATAAGAAAGCTCACCCGGTTCATTGTAGATATGCACCGCAAGGAACAGCGCGCCGACCTGTACGACGCCGTAGGCCAGCGCCAGATACTCCTGCATAAAGTAGGAGATGGCGACAACAAAGCCGATCTGCACCGCAAGCAGGACGACGACCAGCATGATCCGCAGCGCCGCAGAAATGCGCCGCTCGCCCTTTTGCTGAATCTGGAATCCCTTCATCGCAGTCTCAGTCCCCTCCTGTTGGCTGTTCCCTGTTTTATGATTTCTGCTTTAATCAGTTTTTCTCGTAGCGCTCGTTCTTCTCGTTCAGAAGCTCGGTCTTGATGTCGTAGAGCTTCTGCGAGAGGTCCACATAATAGTTATGCGGGTTATCGAAGCGCTTGACCTCGTCCCAGAGGGTATCGACCTGCTCGGCGCAGTATTTTTTGATCTCCTCGATGCCGGGACGCTTGTAGACGAGCTTGCCTTTCTGGTAGATGGGCACGAGCAGCTCGCGCGCTTCGAAGTGATAGACTTCCTTACGCTTCCACGTGGCGTCGGGGTCGAATATCTCAAGATTCCGGCTGTCGTCCACGGTCTCGTCGTAGACCGTCAGATAGTCGGCGATGGCCTTGCCGGTGTCACGGCCATAGAAGCGGTAGAGCTTCTTGAAGTGCGGTGTCGTGATCTTGCCGACGTTCTCGCTGATCTTGATCTTGGGGACGATATTGCCGTCCTTGTCCTCCACTGCGACGAGCTTATAGACGCAGCCGAAGACCGGCTCGCTCTTGGCGGTAATGAGACGCTCGCCGACGCCGAAGGCGTCGATCTTCGCGTCCTGCATCCAGAGATCCTGAATAAGGTACTCGTCGAGCGAGTTCGAAACAGTGATGGTGCATTCCGTCCAGCCCGCCTCGTCGAGCATCTTGCGCGCCCTGCGGGAAAGATAGGCGATGTCGCCGCTGTCCAGGCGGATGCCGCACTTTTTGATGCCAAGCGGCTTCAAGACGTCGTTGAACGCTTTGATGGCGTTGGGAATGCCGGACTTTAAGGTATTATAGGTGTCGACAAGCAGGACGGCGTTCTGCGGGTAGTATTTGCAGTAGGTCGCAAACGCGTCATACTCCGTGTCGAACATCTGCACCCAGGCATGGGCCATCGTGCCGAGCGCGGGCGTGCCGTAGAGCTGGTCGGAGATGGTGCAGGCAGTGCCGCAGCAGCCCGCAATATAGGCAGCACGAGCGCCGTCGATGGCGGCGGCGGAGCCCTGCGCGCGGCGGGAACCGAACTCCATCACGGCGTGGCCCTTGGCGGCGCGGACGATGCGGTTGGCCTTGGTGGCGATCAAGCTCTGATGGTTCACGGTCAAAAGCGCGAACGTTTCAAGCAGCTGCGCCTCGATCGCGGGCGCGCGCACGACGACCATCGGCTCTTTCGGGAAGACGGGCGTGCCCTCGGGCACGGCGTAAATGTCGCCGCTGAAGTGGAAGCTTGCAAGATAGTCGAGGAATTCCTCGCAGAAGATACCTCTCCCGCGCAGGTAGTCGATGTCCTGCTGGTCGAAGTGCAGATCCTCGATATAGTCGATCAGCTGGTCAAGACCGGCGGCAATGGCGTACCCGCCTCCATCCGGCACCGAGCGGAAATAAACGTCGAAATAGGTAATGCGATCCTGGAACCCTGCTTTCAAGTAACCATTGCCCATAGTCAACTCGTAGAAGTCGCAGAGCATGGTCATATTGAGCTTCTGATCGGTTTTCATAGTCACCTCATAGTGTCACGGCGCGGACTGTGCCGCGCCTTGTAATAGGTGCATTATATCCTGCATACCAAAATAAAGCAAGGCTTTCCGCCCTTTTTCCGCTTTTTACTTGACTTTATGCACTCTGTCCCCTATGATAAAGGGACTTTCTAAAGAAACGGAGCATCACAATGGGTGTTATTTTAGGCATTGACATCGGCGGTTCGAGCACGAAGATCGTCGGTCTTGCCCCCGATCTTTCCGTCATCGACATGCTGCGCGTCAAGGCTGACGATCCGCTCACCTCGCTCTACGGCGCGATGGGCAATTTCCTTTCCACACATCATCTCCAGCTCTCCGACATCTGCCACATCGCGCTCACGGGCGTGGGCTCTTCGTATGTCGAGGGCGATATCTACGGCGTGAAGACCATCAAGGTCGAAGAATTCCCCTCTGTCGGCGTGGGCGGCCTTGCCCTCTCGGGCAAGGAGCACGCGGTCGTCGTCAGTATGGGCACGGGTACGTCGTTTCTCTGGGCCAACAAGGGCGGAGAGATCCGTCACCTCATCGGCAGCGGCGTGGGCGGCGGCACGCTCGCGGGCCTCAGCTCGCTCACAACAGGCGTGCACCAGTACGCGCTGATCCGCAAGCTCTGCCAGGACGGCGACCTCAGCCACATCGACCTGACGATGGCCGACCTCTCGCGCGAGCAGGTGGGCGATCTGCCGCCCGAGGCCACGGCGGCGAACTTTGCCAAGGTCGCCGACGACGCGACGCCGTCGGACAAGATGCTTGGCATCGTCAACCTGGTGCTCCAGTCCATCGGCACAATGTCGGTGCTCGCGTGCAAGTGCTGCGGCACGGACACGGTCGTCCTCACAGGCGCGCTGACGATGCTGCCGCCGGCAAGGGAGACGTTCGAGCTGTTCAAACAGCTCTACCATGTCAATTTTATTATTCCCGAAAACGCGACGTTTGCTACCGCCATCGGCGCGGCGCTGTACAGCGTGAGAGAAAATTGACGAAAACTATTCAAGAAAGTGCCTGCCATCCGGCGGGTACTTTTTATTTTCAAACGCTTGTTCCATTTCGTATTTTATGCTACACTGTTTGTGAAACGAGGTGAACGCGATGGACCGCATCATTCTGCACTGCGACTGCAACTGCTTTTACGCCTCCTGCGAGCTTTTGAGCCATCCCGACCTGCGCCAACTTCCCGTCGCGGTCTGCGGCGATCCAACGGAGCGCCACGGCATCATCCTGGCAAAAAATGAACCGGCAAAGCGCTGCGGCGTCAAAACGGCGGAGACCATCTGGAAGGCCAAGCAGAAGTGTCCCGGCCTCATCCTGCTGCCGCCGCACCACCGCCTCTACGCCGAATACTCGAAAAAAATCAATGCCGTCTACGGCGAGTACACTGACTTAGTCGAGCCGTTCGGCATCGACGAGAGCTGGCTGGATGTGACAAATTCCCTCCACCTCTTCGGCGGGGACGCCAGAGCGCTCGCCGACACGCTGCGAGGCCGCATCAAGCGCGAATTTGGACTGACGATCTCGGTCGGCGTGTCGTTCAACAAGGTGTTCGCCAAGCTCGGCAGCGACTATAAAAAGCCTGACGCCACGACCGTCATCGCGCGCAACAACTGGCGCGACATCGTCTTTCCCCTCCCCGTCGGCGATCTTTTGTTCGTCGGCCGCAGCGCACAGGAGCTGCTCGGCCGCTACGGCGTGCGCACGATCGGCGAACTCTCAAAATGCAGCGAGGAAATGCTCGAAACTCTGATGGGCAAAATGGGCTCGCAGCTCTACCGCTATGCCAACGGCCTCGACGACTCCCCCGTCCGCGGAGCGGCGGACCGCGGGCCGATCAAATCCGTTGGCAATTCGACGACGTTCCGCCGCGACCTGACGCGCTGGGATGAGGTGCAAAGCGGCATCTCGCTGCTTTCTGACAGTGTGGCGATGCGCCTGCGGCGCTACGGGCTCTACTGCGGCGGCGTACAGGTCGGCATCAAAAACAGCCGCTTTCAGGTCTTTTCGCGCCAGACGACGCTCGACCACAGCACGCACCTGATGCGCGAGATCAACAATACCGCGCTCCGCCTTGCAAAGGACTTGTGGAAAGCACCCGACCCTATCCGGCTCCTCTCCGTCACGGCACTGCATCTGACCGAAGAAGCGCAATCCTACCGCCAGCTCGACCTGCTCGGCACGGACGACACACAGCAGGAAAAGCAGGAAGCCGTCGAATCCGCAATGGACGCCCTGCGCAAAAAATTCGGCCGCGGCGTCATCTCCTACGGTACCGCCGAAGACACCATCAGCGGCGAAAAAATCGAACGGGATTAAATGCGCCGCAGGCTTTCGCGCCCGCAGGCGCGAAATGATCTTAATCGTAAATTCCGACGACATGTGCGTCGGAATTTACTCTTCTCACTCCGCGCGTGTCGCAGCCGCCCTGCGGGCGGCAAGGCACGAAGCGGAGTGCAATTTTATCGGAGAGACAGCTTCGCCATCTCTCCGATAATCTCAAAAGCGGGGATTCTCTCAAAGAGAATCCCCGCTTTTGAAACGTCAGTTTATGAGCCACTCCGGCCTTGACCGCTTCTTGATGCCCGACACAACCCCCATCGCGGCGAACAGCGTCACGATCGACGAGCCGCCGTAGCTGAAAAACGGCAGCGTCAGCCCGATGACCGGCATAAGGAACAAGCACATGCCGATGTTGGCAATAGTCTGGAAGATGAGCATGCCCGCCATGCCGACGCACACGAGGCTCTCCATGCGTGTCGGCGCTTCGCGCGCGACAATGAGGCAGCGGACGATGATGGCAAGCAGCAGCACGATGATGAGAAGGCACCCGATAAAACCCAATTCCTCGCCGCAGACGCAGAAGATGAAATCCGTCTGCCGCTCGGGAAGGCTCCACTTAGCGGATGATTGTGTCTGCGTGCCTTGGAACAGCCCCTGCCCCGTCAGCTTGCCCGAGCCGAGAGCGAGCATACCGCGTGTCTGCTGAAAGCCCTTTTTTTCCGGCTGGTAGCTGTGGTCGAGGATGACCTTGATGCGGTCGTACCAGTCACCGCGCAGAAGGCCGAGGTTCCACGCGGCGAGAAACGCGCCCACCGCGCCGCCCACGCCGAGGAAGATCCACCGCAGGGCAAAGCCCGCGGCAAAGGCCATGCACAAGAAGACGAAGAGATAGACAAGCCCGCTGCCCGCGTCCTTGGAAAGGATATAGTAGAAGACAAACATCGCGCCCGCGTGCGCCGTGGGCTGGATGACATTGGAAAAGCGCGTGAGGTCCTTTTTCTCCTGCAGCAGCGCAAGCTGGCGCGCCAAGAGGATAATGAACGTGATCTTTACGATCTCGGCGGGCTGGACGGTGATGGGGAAATTCTCCAAAAAGCCGACGCCGAGCCTTTTGCCGATGTCGTTCACGCCGAGCCAGGCGCGGTTGCCGTTTCGCGTCAGGCCAAAGGGCGTGCGCAGCAGCAGAATGAAGCCGAAGTTGAACGCCAGCAGCCACTTCCATTTTTTTCCGACCTCCGACACGTCGATGCTGGAGAGCAGGAAGTAGAGCAGCACGCCCAGCAGCAAGCCAAATCCCTGAATGGCAACATATTTAAAGGTATTGCGGAAATGCGTGGCGCTCGCGATGAGCACCATGCCATAAAGCGTGGAAACGGTGCACAGCGACAGCAGCACCATATCTGACTGCCGCACCACGTCACTTAAAAAATCGCGGAATCTGTTCACAGCCTCACGCTCCCTTCGCACAAAGTTTTCGATGTATTTTAGCACAATTTTCCCCGTCTGTAAACGCACATTTCTCCCTCTTTCCGCAGAAAAGGAATTGTAAAGGCCGGCGCGCTGTGCTATACTATTTGGTAATATGGGTGAAAATAGGGTCAAGGAGGCGAAACCATGCAATTTCTGTCGCACAGCACGCAGGAGACCGAGGCGATCGGCGAAGAGCTTGCCCAAAAGCTCCGCGGCGGCGATGTGCTCGCCTTCACGGGCTCGCTCGGCATGGGAAAGACCGCCTTCACGCGCGGTCTTGCGCGCGGCCTTGGCTGCCGCGGACGCGTCACGAGCCCGACGTTCACCATCGTCAACGAGTACGAGGGCAGAACGCCGCTCTTCCATTTTGATATGTACCGCCTCGGCTCGTCGGACGAGCTGTTCGACATCGGCTGGGACGATTATCTCGCTCGCGGCGGCGTCTGTGCCGTCGAGTGGAGCGAGCGCGTCTCCGACGCGCTGCCGGAGGACACGATCTTTGTCGACATCGCGCGCACAGACGAGCACGAGGACTGGCGCACCATCACGGTCACAGGAGGCAGATTCGCATGAAAATTCTCGCTCTGGAAACATCGGCGAAGAGCGTTTCCTGCGCCGTCGTCGAAGACGGCGCGCCGCTCGCCTCCGCCTATCAGTGCACGGGGCTGACGCACAGCCGGACGCTTCTGCCGATGGTGGATGCGATGCTCAAAAACGCCGATCTGACGCTCGATGATATCAATGCCATCGCCATCGCGGCGGGGCCTGGCTCGTTCACGGGCCTTCGCATCGGCATTGCGGCGGTCAAGGGCCTTGCCTGGGCCGCAGACAAGCCGTGCCTCGGCGTTTCGACGCTCGAGGCCATGGCGCAGAATGCCGCGCACATCGGCGGGCTTATCGTCGGCGCGATGGACGCGCGCCGCTCGCAGGTCTATAACGCCGTTTTCGAGGCAAAGGGCGGCGAACTCACGCGCCTGACGCCGGACCGCGCGATCTCGCTCGAAGAGCTCTGCGCGCAGCTTCAAGGCAAGCAGCAGCCCATCACCGTCCTCGGCGACGGCGGCGTGCTGTGCTATCGTTATTTAGAAGAGCACGGCGTCAAGTGCTCGCTCGCGCCCAGTATGCTCCTTTATCAGAGCGCCGTGGGCGTCGGCCTTGCGGCCGAGCGCTCCTATGCGCGCGGCGAGGCCGTGAGCGCGCAGGAGCTTCTCCCCGTTTATCTGCGCCCCGCGCAGGCAGAGCGCCTGAGAAGCTCCAAATTGAACCAGTAAGCAAAAACACATTAAAATATATTTTTTCGGAGGTCAAAGCAATGGAAGCCAAATTCAACGAGAAAGTACACATCATGAACCACCCCCTCGTCGCCCACAAGCTCACCATCATGCGCGATGAAAACACCAGCGTCAAGGATTTCCGCGAGCTCGTGTCCGAGATCGGTATGCTCATCACCTACGAGGCCACGCGCGACCTCCCGCTGACCACCAAGCACATCAAGACCCCCATCTGCGAGATGGACGCCCCCACGCTCGCAGGCAAGAAGTTCGTTGTCGTCCCCATCCTGCGCGCCGGTCTCGGCCTGGTCGACGGCGTGCTGCGCATGGTGCCCTCCGCCCGTGTGGGCCACATCGGCATGTACCGCGATGAAGAGACGCTCGAGCCCCACCCCTACTTCTGCAAGATGCCCAAGGACGTGGCCGAGCGCGACGTGATGATCGTCGACCCGATGCTCGCCACCGGCGGCTCTGCCTGCGAAGCCATCGGCGAGATGGTCAAGCGCGGCTGCAAGCACATCACGCTCATGGTGCTCGTCGCCGCTCCCGAAGGCATCAAGGCCGTTCAGGAGAAGTACCCCGACGTCAACATCTACGCCGGCGCACTCGATGATCATCTCAACGAGCACGGCTACATCGTCCCCGGCCTCGGCGACGCGGGCGACCGCATTTTCGGCACGAAGTAACTTCAATGAAACCGACTTACGTCGCTTTCATTGAGAAAGATTCGCGTCGCTCTGTGCCTCATTGTCTGCACAAGCAGACAATTCGACACTCGCTTTGCGCAAAGAGTAATTTCTGACGCACATGTCGTCAGAAATTACGATTTTAATTGTTTTCCGCCTGCGGGCGGAAAATGGTACGAAGATCTTCACAATTTTGTCATTGCATTATTGTGTTCCATTCGTTATAATGATTGGGCATTTTCAATAGCACTTTTGCAAATCTGCAAAACCCAATAATTGAGAGGACTGAACAAACAAATGAGTGCATCCAGAGAAAAGAAGAGCCGCCAGGAGAATCTGGCAGGCGGTTATGTCGATCCCCGGACGAAGCGCGAAAAGGACGAGCAGGCGAAGGATCGCCGCAGCAATGCCCTGTATATCGCCATCGCCGTCATCTTCGTGATCGTCGGCATCGTCGTCACGGTCGCCAACTCCAAGGTGATCGAACGCAGCGCCGACGCCGTGACCATCGGCAACGAGACCTACACGGCCGCTGATGTAAGCTATTTCTACAACACCATTTACAGTAGCTTTGTCTCCAAGAACTCCTATTACCTGAGCGCTTACGGTTTGGACACCAGCAAGTCGCTCAAGGAGCAGGACTGCCCCATCAACGGCAGCACCTGGTACGACTATTTCCGCGATCAGGCGCTCGAGAGCCTCAAGTCTTACGCCCTGCTTGCGCAGAAGGCGGAGGCTGAAGGCTTTGACGCCAGCGAGGAAGTGGAGCAGTCCGTGCAGGAGACGCTCTCCGATCTGGATGCTTCTGCAGCTTCCGCCGGTTACACCCGCGCGCAGTACATCAAGGCCGTCTGCGGCCCGCTGGTCAACGAGAAGGTCTTCGAGCGCAACATCCGCATGATCGCGCTCGCGCAGGCTTACTCCAACAGCTACTCTGACTCCCTGTCCTACACCTCCGACGAGGTGCAGGCCGCTTACGACGCTGATCCCAAGAGCTATCAGAGCGCCGACATCGAGTACATTCTCTTCAGCTCCGGCGCCGACGACGACGCAACGGACGAAGAAAAGGCCGAGCTTCTCGAGCAGGCCAAGCAGAAGGCTGAGACCGCTCTCTCCCGCTATGCGCAGGGCGAGGCGTTCGACACCATCGGTGAGGATATGGGAGGCACCTACGCGCACATCGGCTATGCTGAAAACGGCGCTTCCGATATGCTGACCTGGGCATTTGACGATGCCCGTCAGGAGGGCGACACCACCGTCGCCGCCTATGGCGAGAAGGGTTATTACGCTGTGCTCTTCCACTCCCGCAGCCGCAACGACTATCACACGGTTTCCGTGCGTCATATCCTTGTTGACAGCGAGGAGAAGGCCAACGAGCTCCTGCAGCAGTACAACGACGGCGAGAAGACCGAGGACGCCTTCGCCGCGCTGGCCGTCGCCAACTCCACCGACCCCGGCAGCGCCAGCAACGGCGGCCTGTACTCCAACATCTACAAGGGTGAGATGGTCCCCTCTTTCGAGGACTGGTGCTTCGATCCCGCGCGCCAGAGCGGCGACACGGGCATCGTCGAGTCCAGCAACGGCTATCACGTGATGTACTTCGTCGAGACCAATCCCCAGCCCTACTGGTACTACAAAGCTGACCTTGATCTCAAGAACGACGCTTACGACGAGTGGTACGCCGGTATCACCGACGGCGTTGAGACCGAGCAGCTTGACGGCATGAAGTACGTCGGCTAATCTCCCTTCCGTTTGAAAAGCTGCCGGTCAGTGACCGGCAGCTTTTTATCGCCATTAGCCTTTTCTTGAGGAGCTTACTTATGAACGATCAGTTTTTACGCACGCAGATGCTGCTCGGCGGCGACGCGATGAATCAGCTACACCGCAGCCATGTGGCCGTGTTCGGCCTTGGCGGCGTGGGCAGCTACGCGGTCGAGGCGCTGGTGCGCTCGGGCGTCGGTGAGCTGACGCTCATCGACGACGACACTGTCAGCCCCACAAATTTGAACCGCCAGCTCGAGGCACTGCACTCCACCGTCGGCCAAAATAAGACCGACGCGCTCGCCGCGCGCTGCCGCGACATCAACTCCGATGTCAGACTGCACCTCATCTGTGCGCGCTACGACGCCGCGCACCGCGAGGACTTCTTCACCGCGCGCTATGACTACATCCTCGACGCGATCGACACGGTGTCGAGCAAGCTCGACCTCATCCAGACGGCGCAGGCTCGAGGCATTCCCATCCTCTCCGCCATGGGCACGGGAAACAAGCTGGATGCTTCGCAGCTATGCATCACGGACATCTCCAAAACGCGCAACTGCTCGCTTGCGCGCGTGATGCGCAAGGAACTGCGCGACCGCGGCGTCAAGCACCTGCGCGTGATCTACTCCCCCGAGCTTCCCGCCAAGCCCGAGGCGCTGGAAGCGCCCCCGCCGGGCCGCCGCAGCGTACCGGCAAGCCTCGTCTGGGTCCCCGGCTGCGCGGGACTGATGATGGCAGGCGACGTCATCCTGACGCTCGCCGGATGCAAAAAAGAGAAAGAAGGCAGCAACCAATGATTTTGACCGGTACCATCGTCAATTCCGCCGCGATCGTCGCGGGCAGCATCGCCGGACTTCTGCTCGGCAAGTTTATCCCCGAGCGCTTCAGCGACGCAATGGAAAAGGGCGCGGCGCTCTGCGTGCTCTACATCGGCGTGGACGGCATGCTCGCGGGTGAAAACACGCTCGTCGCCATCCTTTCGATCGCGATCGGCGCGATCCTCGGCGAACTTTTACAGCTCGATGAACACATGCATCAGCTCGGCGACTGGGTCGAGCGAAAATTTGGCGGAAAAGGGTCGAAAACCTCGCTTTCCGATGGATTTGTCACCGCCTCGCTCCTCTTCTGCGTGGGCGCAATGGCCATCATGGGCGCACTCGACTCCGGCCTGACCGGCGACCATTCGACGCTCTACGCCAAGGCGCTGCTCGACGGCATCATTTCTGTCGTCTACGCCTCGACCCTCGGCATCGGCGTCGCGCTTTCAGCTATCCCTATCTTCCTCTATCAGGGTGCCATCGCGCTGGGTGCGTCGTTCCTCGCGCCGTATCTCACAGAAGCGGTCATCCTCGAGATGAAGTGCGTCGGCTCGATTCTCATCCTCGGCCTATCGCTCAACATGCTGGGCCTGACGAAGATCAAGGTGATGAACTACGTCCCCGCCGTGTTCCTGCCGATCTTATTGTGCCGATTTCTGTAAGCAAAAAGAAGCGTTCCATCGAATGATGGAACGCTTCTTTTTTACTCTTCCAAAATGAGCGGCAGGGCGCGGACGCAGCAGTGCTTCATGTCGACATGGCTGTCGTCTAAAAAGCCGACGCCTTCGGCCTTCAAAAGCTCGACCTGACGGTTCGCACCGCCGAAAGCAAAAGCACTTGACACCTCCCCGTCCCGCTTGACGACGCGGTGACACGGGATGACGCCCGGCTCTGGATTCACGTGCAGCGCGTAGCCCACGACGCGGGCGAGGCGCTTGTTGCCGATCGCCGCGGCGATCTGGCCGTAGGTCGCGACGCTTCCGCGCGGAATGAGCCGCACCGCCGCGTACACTTTGTCAAAGGTCGTCATGCTTCTCCCCTCTTTTTTTGAGCCGGCGGGCAAGCAGCAGCCCGCCCACGATCAGGACAAGATAGAACAGGTAATATGGCAAGTCGCTTTGGAGCCAGTTTCCGGCACTCTCCCAAACGATCGGCCAGTCGCCCCCGTCCGCATACTCTCTCGACGTCGACCACAGATCCACCAGATAACCAAGCATAGAGGCCAGGCGGGCGATCGCCAGCGCCGCACCGGCTGCGGCAATGCCAAAACAGATCGGTCTGCCGCGCTTTTTCCAAACCGTACAGGCCAGCACAGCGGCGGCTATCGCCATTGCACCAAGGATGAAGTGCAGCGCCGTATACGACTCGAATCCCGTCCGCGCAACGCTCCACACCGCTGCCATCACAACAATTGTCATCACCAGCAGCAGCGCATCGTTGAATATACCGCTCCGCCCGCGCGTATCGCCACCCTGCTTCTGCTCGGCTGCCTGCGGCGCGTCCTCCGATCTTTCCCAGATCAGATAATCCGTCGTCACACCGAAGTACGTGCAGATGGCGCGCAGCTTGTCGAGGTCGGGCGTCGAGTCGCCGCATTCCCATTTGCTGATGGCCTGCCGCGAGACATCCAGCTCCGCGGCGAGCTGCTCCTGCGATAAACCGCGCGATCTGCGCAACAGCTGTAATTTTTCTCCCAGGATCATGTATTTGTCCTCCGTTTGCTTTGATGCGCCCAGTATAGCCGACTGCGGCGAAAAGCGCCACCAGTCAAGGCTTGCAAGTCCGCAACCAAACGTGGCAAAGAGGATTTAGTCCGCTTTTTTCTTGCTTTTCTTAAACAGCGCGCCCACGTCGACCTCCACCAGCACAAGGCTCGCGAGCATCAGCGCCGCGCCGATGTAGCCCTTGACGCCGATGCGCTCGCCCAGCAGGAAGAACGCGAAGATCGCCGAAAACACGGGTTCGAGCGTGAAGATGAGGCTCGCGCGGCTCGCCGTCGTGTGCTGCTGGAAGACGCTCTGGATCACAAGGCAGATGCCCGAGCACACGATGCCGAGAAACAGCGCCGCCGCCCAGACCTTTGCCGTGCCCGGCAGTGCAGGCGTCTCCAGAAATACGGAGAGCATCAGCATCACCACGCCGACGACGGCAAGGTCGCACACGCCGAGCGCCAGCGGGTCGACCTTTTCATTCGCCACGGCCTTTTCTGTGACCATCAGGTCGACGGAGTAGAAAATTGCCGCAAACAGGCAGATGACATCGCCGAGCGCAGGCTTGAGCGTTTCGTTCAGCGTCATCAGCGCCAGACCGATGAGGCATAACACCATCGAGACGCCGAACTTCTTCTCCGGCTTTTTGCGATACACGATGAACTCCAGAATCGGCGTCGTCACGACCGAGAGCGCGCTGATGAAGCCTGCGTTCGACACCGACGTGTAAAGCACGCCGTAGGTCACGCTCGTATACACGATGACGAGCGACAGGCCGACTAAAATACTGTACTTAACGGTCTCGCGGCTGGCGTGAAACACATTTTTATGAAAAACAAGTCCCAGCACGATAAAAGCCGTCAAAAAGCGGAAGGCGTTGAGCGTCAGCGGCTGCATATCCCTCAGGCAGATCGCCGTCAGGCAGTTGGAAATGCCCCAGAAGCTCGTCGCCAGCAGCAGCATGAGATCTGCCCTGCGCTGATGTTCCATTGGTTTTCCCTCTCTCTTCTTAAAATCTCTCTTCTCTCATTTGTCAAACGGGCGCCTTGCGGCGTCCGTTTGATTAGTTGATTTTACCATGTCTATTAGGTTTTCGCAAGTGGCATGAAAAAAGAAAATGTAAGAATATAGATGCGCACGCTTCGCTCTTTTTATTCACCAAAACCGCGGAGAGAGGCGGGTTTTCCCGCCTCTCTCCGCTCCGCATCAGATCTTCTGCACCGGCGGCAAAAAGCCGCGCTTCGCATTCTCCTCTGTGTCGTCCGACTCGTCGTAGGCGTCATACGGCGCGGACGGGTCGTGCACTTTCTTCTTGAACGGCGAGCAGAGCTTATCGCGGTGCGCAAAGGCGAAGTAGAGATCGTCCGTCCAGCCGGTGTGGCCCGTCAGGATGACGGGCCGCAGGCCGCGCGTGCGAAGCTTCTGCTCCAACTCCGCCAGCGACTTGACTGCGAGCTTGTTGCTCTCCGCCAGCGCGGAAATGAAGCTGTAGCCGCCGTCCGCGCCGAACCAGATCGTATCGCCCGTGAAGAGGTACCTGTCGTCAATGAGGTACACCATATGCCCCCACGTGTGGCCAGGGACCAAAAAGCATTCGATCTTAATGCCGTCGATCTCAAAGACCTGCCCGTCGTGCAGCAGCACCTTTTCGTTGTTAATGGTCACCTGCGGCAGCTTGTAGAGGTGGTAGATCACCTTGCGGCGCACCTCGCCGGTGAGATATTTGTTCTCGATCTCGCCGATATAGAGCTTCGCGTCACGGAAAAGGCCGGGGCTGTCCGCCTCCACCGCGCCGACATGGTCGGTGTCCTGATGGGTGATGAGGATATGGCGGATGGACTTCGGGTCGATGCCGAGCCAGCCCATCTTTTCCTCAAGACGGTCGTAGTTGTAGCCCGCGTCGACCATGATGGTCGTCTCGCCCTTGCGGTAGAAAAAGATGTTCGCCACCCATTCGCGCACGCAGGCGACATGTTCATCGACCCAGCCGGTGTTCAGCGGCTTGAAGATCTCCTTGCCGCGGTACATCTTGCTCATTTCCTTTTTCTGAAATTCGGTAGCTTGCTTGGACACGGCAGATTTCTCCCTGTTTTGATTTTTAGTTCAACGTCTCTAACTTCAAGTGATAAAAAGCCGCACGCGGCGTTCACGCACGCGGAAACAGCTCTTCGCACGCGCCGCGCGTCAGCGTTTCGAGCACCTGCGGATACAGCGCGCCGATCTGCTCCTGATGCGACACCGTGAGGATCAGACCGCGGATCGTCGCAGCGGCGAGCGCGATACCGCCGCGCGGGGTCAGGCCGCTCTCTTCCAAAAGGTCGCGGATATGTACCTCGTCGCTGTGGTAGTGCTCGGCTTTCACCTGCGCGGGGATGCGGCGCAGCAGATAGGCCGAGTCCTCCTCGATGAATTTCATCGCACCGATCTCAGATAAGCGGCTGCAGGCCGTGAGCAGCACGTTCGCGATGCGCTCGTCGGGCGGCAGGTCTTTGCCCTCCTCCAGCGCCTGCTCGGCCACCTGATAGACCTCGCTGTGGATATCCTCCAGCACCTCGAAAAACAGCAGTTCTTTGGACGCGAAGTATTTATAGAACAGTCCCTTTGAGATGCCCGCCGCCTCGGTGAGCTGCTCGACCGAGGTCTTGCGCAGCCCCAGCGTGACGGCGCAGCGGCGCGCCTCTCGCAGCAGCGTTTCGCGGATGGCCGCGTTTTCTTCTGCGGAAAAGGCCATTGGCATTCCCTCCTTTGTTGAAATTTTTGACCAGCTTGGTTTATTGGTCATATTGTAGCATATCCATCGCCGTCTGGCAAGAAAAAAAGGATCCCATTCCTTTATAAATACTGAATAAAACCACAGCTTTTATCAATGCACTGCGTTATATATGTGCAGCACAGCCGCGAGGCCGGTATGGATGCGCACATCTCCAAGCCCTTCGACGTCAAGACGCTCTGCATCTGCCTGCGGCGGCTGAAGGACAAGCAGTAAACGCAAAAAAGAGGACATTCCGATTCTTTTCGGAATGTCCTCTTCCCTTTTCTTGTCACAGCAGGCCGTAGACCTCGTGCAGATCCCTGATCTCGTGGTCGATGCGGTAACCCTCCGGCGCTTTGATTCCCTCGGGATTGTACCAGCAGGTCACGATGCCCGCGTTGTCGCCGCCGCGGATATCGCTCGTGAGCGAATCGCCGACGATCATCGTCTCGCCCTTCTCGACCGGTCCGATGGCGGCGAAGACCTGGTCGAAAAACTCCTTTTTCGGCTTCTCCGCGCCAAGCTGCTCGGAGAGGAACACGCCGTCCATCAGCGCACCGAGGCCGGAGCGCGTCAGCTTCTTCGTCTGCGCGACGACCGTACCGTTCGAGACGACGCACTGGCGCACCTTGCCGCGCAGCGACTTGACGATCTCATAGCTGTCGTCGCGGTAGACGATGGTGTCGCCCAGACGCAGCTGGTAGGCATCGTTAAACTGCGGCGCGAGGGAAACGTCGATGCCCTCCTCCGCGAAAAACTCCTCAAAGCGGCCGACGAGCACCTGCGGCTTCGTGATCTCGCCGCGCTCGAGCTTTTCCCAGTATTTCATGTTCAAGACGGAATAGCGCGCGACCTGCTCATCCGAACATTCACCAAGGCCAAACTCGACAAAAAGGCTCTGGATGGCGGCGCGCTCGGCGGCGTCAAAGTCTAAAAGCGTGCGGTCTACGTCCCACAAAATCGTTTTGATCATAAGATATCTCCAAAAACAGTCAAAATTACTCTTTTTCCGCGTGCGCGGCGAGAACATCATACCACAGCAGGACTACGCCCGCAACGCCGATTTTCCGCCGCTTGCGGGAAAGATCATACCGTGGTAGAATAGCGGCAATCATTTTTGACAGAAAGGAACTTCTTTCTATGAATATCACCGTATATCTCGGCGCGAGCAGCGGCAATGATCCAACGCTCGAATCGTCCGTGCGCGCGCTGGGCCGCCTCATCGGCAAGAGCGGCAACGCCCTTGTCTACGGCGGGTCGAAAAACGGCCTGATGGGTGCGCTCGCTGAAAGCGTGCTGCGCGCGGGCGGCGAAGTGACCGGCGTGGAGCCGCAGTTTTTCATCGACAAGGGCTACGAGTATGACGAGATCACGACGCTTATCGTCACGCGCGACATGACCGAGCGCAAGACGAAGATGATCGAGCTCGGCGACGCGTTCATCGCCTTCCCCGGCGGCACGGGCACGCTCGAGGAGATCAGCGAGATCATGTCAAAGGTGTCGCTCAAGCAGCTCGCCGCGCCGTGCATCCTCTATAATCTGAACGGCTATTACGACCACTTGAAAGCCCTGCTCGCTCACATGATCGACATGGGCCTCTCCACGCCCGAGCGGCAGGAGGGCATCTACTTTGCCGAAACGCTGGACGACATTCGCGCGATCTTGAAGATTTGAGGAAAAGCCGCCTTCGGCGGCTTTTCTTTTTGTGCGGCGCTTGACAGGCCTCCTTCGCTGCGGTATGCTAAAAGAAACTTAAAGTTACTCACTGTGCTGCAACCTAAAGCGCGCTTTCATTTCAGGAGGATTTCATGGTCTACACAGTCGGCGAGATGGCGAAAAAGCTGGACGTCCCCGCTTCCACGCTGCGCTATTACGATAAGGAGGGTCTGCTGCCCTTTGTGGAGCGCTCGTCCGGCGGCATCCGCATGTTTCAGGAATCGGACTTCGAGTGGTTACAGGTCATCGGCTGCATGAAAAAGGCCGGCATGTCCATCAGGGACATCCGCCAGTACATCGAGCTCGCCCTGCGCGGCGACGACACCATCGACACGCGCCTCAAGATGTTCACGCACCAGCGCGACGTGCTGCTCGCGCAGATGGAGGAGATGCGCCACACGCTCGAGACCGTGGAGTACAAATGCTGGTATTATGAAACTGCAAAGGCCGCGGGCACGATCGACGTCCCAAGGGATATGGCGGACGAGGACGTACCCGAGCGCTTCCGCGCCATCCGGCGCGAACTCAAGACGATTCCGCAGGAGTAAAGGCAAACTACTTTTCTGCCGGCAAGCAGGAAAAGGATAAGAATAGAAAAGTAAACTATGGATCGGATCAAGAAGAATTTTGGCTTTGGCTGCATGCGCCTGCCGATGATCGGCGAAGAGGTGGATATCGAGCAGACCAAGCAGATGGTGGACGCGTTTTTAGACGCGGGCTTCAACTATTTTGACACTGCGCACGGCTACATCCAGGGCAAGAGCGAAAAGGCGCTCAAGACCTGCCTGACAAGCCGCTATCCGCGCGAGAAGTACATCCTGACCGACAAGCTGACGGCGAACTATTTCAAGACCGAGGCAGACATCCGCCCGTTTTTCGAGAGCCAGCTCGAGATCTGCGGCGTCGAGTATTTCGACTTCTATCTGATGCACGCGCAGGGTCTTGTCAACTATGACCACTTCAAGGAGTGCCGCGCGTATGAGACGGCGTTCGAGCTCAAAAAAGAGGGCAAAATTCGCCACGTCGGCATTTCCTTCCACGACCGCGCCGAGGTGCTCGAGCGCATTCTGACCGAGTATCCCGAGATCGAAGTTGTCCAGATCCAGTTCAACTACGTCGACTACGACGATCCCGCGGTGCAGAGCCGCAAGTGCTATGAGGTCTGCCGCAAATTCAATAAGCCCGTCATCGTCATGGAGCCCGTCAAGGGCGGCAACCTCGTGAACCTGCCTGAGGACGCAAAGGCCGTGCTTGAAGACCTGCACGGCGGCAGCCCCGTGAGCTACGCCATCCGCTTTGTCGCGGGCTTCCCCGGCATGATGACGGTGCTCTCCGGCATGAGCAACATGGAGCAGATGCAGGACAACATCTCGTTCATGCGGGACTTCAAGCCCCTCGACGAGACCGAGCGCGCCGCGGTGGAAAAAGTGCAGGAGATCTTCCACAGCAAGGACCTCATCCCCTGCACGGCCTGCCGCTACTGCACGGACGGCTGCCCCAAGCACATCTCTATCCCTGACCTCTTCGCCATTATGAACACCAAGCAGATTCACCACGACTGGAACGCGGACTGCTACTATGAAGATGTCCACACCGCGCCGGGCCGCATGGCGTCCGACTGCTTAAAGTGCGGCAAGTGCGAAAAGGTCTGCCCGCAGCACCTCCCCATCCGCAAACTGCTCGAGCAGGTCGCGGCAGAATTTGAAAAGGCCCCCGCAGCGAATTAAGCTCAAAATGTAAAATGCAGCACCGGCGAGAGAAAGATGGAAAACTCTCGCCGGTGCTGTTTGCTTGCACTGATCCTTGATCTTTATCATAACACCGCGCCGCAGTGTTTTTCTTGGTCTGCCGCTTTGGCCGTTCGGCGAGGTGGACAGTGGACCCCAGAATTTTTTGTTTGTCGCCCTTTGTTTTAGGCTATGGCTGAAGTATAACGTGGATTCTTTAAGCGAACCTAAATTTGGTGTAAATAAAGTATGAACAATTCTCGTGTCGCGCGGGAAAAATATATGTAAAAAAGCGGCGCATTTTGCGTAAATTTCGCACGCGATCTTGCCGCGCGCTGCTCCTCCACATTCCGAAAGAGAGCGGCGGCACCATCGGATCAAGGGAGAAAATCATGCAGAAAAAACGAGTGCTCAGCCTGATTTTAGCGTTGAGCTGCACGGCGGCGCTGCTTGGCGGCTGTGCTGCAACAACACGAGTGATGACAATGCCGCCTCCGGCGAGCATGAGGTCATCACGATGAACGCTCCCTACTGCAATATGTCCCAGTTCTACGATCTGGTGCATGAAAAGTATCCGGAGATCAATCTCGAGATCATCCCCTACAACGGGGAAACACCTCTTCCTAATACTGCGCGTTTGCCTTCACCTTGTCGGTCAGGCGCGCATAGGACTTTTTCCCCTGATTGAACGCCTTGATGACCTCAATGCCGTTGATATACTCGATCATCGCGCCGCTCATCATCATTTCCTCGGTCGCCGTCTATCAGGGCGAAGCCTTCACCGCCATTGAGACGGCGCGGCTGCTGCAAAACTGCATGCTCATCGCCGGTATCGGCACGCTTTTGCAGCTCTACCCCATCTGGAAGATCGGCTCAGGCCTGCCGGTCGTCATGGGCATCAGCTTCACGTTCCTCGCCGCCTGTCTTGCGACGGCCTCGCAGGATTACGGCATCATGGTCGGCGCGATCATCGTCGGCAGCTGCTTTGAAGGCGTGCTGGGCCTGACGGCCAAGTACTGGCGCAAGATCATCTCCCCCATCGTCTCGGCCTGCGTGGTCGTCTCGATCGGTCTGAGCATTCTGAATGTCGGCGTTTCGTCGTTCGGCTCTTCGTCGGCGTATCCGCTCGGCTCGTGGCAGAATCTTCTCGTCGCCACCATCACGCTTGCCGCCGCGCTCATCTTCCACACGACGCTCAAGGGCGTCGCCAAGCAGCTCTATGTGCTGCTCGGCATGGTCGTGGGCTACGCGGTCTCGATTTGCTTCGGCATTGTCGACTTTGCCGCCATGGGCGACACGATCCGCGAGCTCGGCGTCATCGCCGTGCCGCAGCTGTTCGCGTTCAAGCCGCAGTTCCAGCCCGGCGCGATCCTCTCGTTCTGCCTGGTGTTCATCGTCTCCGCCGTTGAGACCATCGGCGACACCACCGCCTGCTGCAAGGGCGGCCTTGGCCGCGACATCATGGCGGACGAGATCTCCGGCTCGCTGTGCGTCGACGGCTTTGCCTCCGCGCTCTCTGGCGGCGTATTCGGCTGCTCGCCCATCACGTCGTTCAGCCAGAACGTCGGCCTCATTTCGATGACCCATGTCGTCAACCGCTTTACGATCATGTTCGGCGCGCTGGCGATGATCCTCGGCGGTCTGTTCCCGCCCTTCGGCGCGTTCTTCACGACGCCGCCCGACTGCGTGCTCGGCGGCTGCACGGTCATCATGTTCGGTTCTATTATGATGTCCGGCGTGCGCATGATGCACGACGCGGGCATGGACCAACGCAACACGCTCATCGCGCAACCTCCATCTGCCTCGGCGTCGGCGTCACGCAGGCCGACGGCTTTTTCAACGAGCTGCCGAGCTTCATCGGCGACATCTTCGCGGGCAATATGGTCGCGGGCGTGTTCGTCGTGGGCCTGATCCTCGATCTGTGTCTGCCGCGCGACCCCAGCCACTATACCAGCATGTGACCCAAATTTTTGGCATACAAAAAGGCTCCTGAGGAAATTCCTCAGGAGCTTTTTTATATACAACTCAGTGCACCGGCGTCAGCACGCCGAAGCGGTCCTTGATGACATGGCGCGGGCAGACCACCGCGCACGCCCCGCAGCTCAGGCAGCGCGCCGCATCGATCACAGCGTGGAACTGCTCAATATGAATGGCGTCTGCGGGACAATTCTTCACGCACAGGCCACAGGCGATGCAGCTCACATCGCAGACCGTGCGCGCGCCGGTCTTCGTCGCCGCGTCGAAGCCCTTATCGAGATTCGAGCACAGCGGTTGAATGCGGTCGTCCAGCAAGCGCACTCGGATGATGCCGCGCGGGCACTTGCGCGCGCATGCGCCGCAACCGATGCACTTTTCGTCGTCGACCTCGGCACAGCCGAACTCGTTTAAGTGGATGGCGTCGAAGCGGCAGGCGTTGACGCACGCCTCACAGCCGATGCAGCCGTACGCGCACAGGAGCGCGCCGTCCTCATCCTTTTTTGCGCGGCAGCCGCCGCTGCAATAGACCGTCGCCACGCGGGGCGGGAATTTGCGTTTGATTGCCATTGTGTCTCCTCCCCTGTTCCATTCTGATATTGCCGCCCTCCGCGGCACAAAATTCCTCTGCTTACGCCCGATAGCCGAGTGCCGTTGAGATCTGCGCCGCCGCGGCGCAGATCAAGTCAATATCGCGCTGGAAATCCGGCGAACGCACACTGTCGAACATGCCGACAACGCCGACGGCGTAGCGCGCCGCGCCGGAGCTGTCGCGCACGGGCGCGGATGGCGAGCACAGGCCGAAGCGGTACTCGTCATTCTCCACGGCATAGCCGTTTTCACGCGCAGCCTGCATCACACGGAAGAGTTCCTCCCACGTGACGAGGGTCTTGGGCGTATAGGGCTCCAATGTGCGGCGCGACAGGACGCGCTTCGCCTCGTGGTCGGCCATCGCGGATAGAAACACCTTGCCCTGCGAGGTGCAGTGCAGCGGCAGACGCGTCCCGACCTCCGACACGACGCGCAGTCCCGCACGGGACTGCACCTGTTCGATGGTGATGACCTCTGAGCGATTCAACATCGAGAGGAACACCGACGGCCCTGTCACGCTTGCCAAATGCTGCAAATGCGGCTTTGCCAGGTCTGAAACGCTCCAGCTTGCACCCACGGCGCAGCCGTACTCAAAAAGCCGCACGCCGAGGCAGTAGCGCCCGTCGCTCTGCTGGTCCACGACCGCGCTCTCGCGCATCGTGCTCAAAAGGCCGTGGATCGTGCTCTTCGGCCAGCCGGTCTGCTCGCTCAGCGCGGCCAGCGTGAGCGGCTGGTGCGCCTCCATCAGCAGGCCGAGCAGCCGCAGCGCCTTGGCAACGGACTGTACGGGACCGTTTTCATGGGACATCGCCTTCCCTCCTCTCGATTCGTCATTGCCGGATGAGCCGCCGTCATTTTCTTGATGACAGTATCGCGCAGGTTCAAACAAAAGAAAAGGGCAATTTCCGCAAATCGCACAAATTCCATCAGCTAGACTATCGATTTTCCGTAAAAAAAGGCCCGCCGTCGCAGATGCGACGGCGGGCCTTGCATTTTCAGTTACTTCTCTTCGCCGTGGATGATATCGCCGAAGTAGGTGCCGCGGACGATCTCCTCCACGTCCTCTCCCTCGTGTCCCCTGAGGATCTCAAGGAGCTTGCTGTGCGCGGCGACGAGCTCGTCGCCTCTGCCGCTCGTGATCATCGTGCTGACGGTCTCGTAGCGGACAGCGTGCGTCAGCGTGCGCACGACGCGGCTGATCTTGTCGGCCAGCGGATTTTTGCCCATCTGCGAGATCAGGTCGTGGAACTCGTTGTCCACGGCGAAGAAGCGGTCGACCTCGTTGTCACCGCTGTGGACGATCTCTTTCATCTGTTCGAGCATCGCCTCGAGCGCATGGCCATCCTCCTCGTCATACTTCTGGCTGGCAAGGCGCATGATGCCGGTCTCGACCATCTCACGCAGCTCCATCAGATTGTCGAAGGAATCCTGATTCAGGATGATGCCGTAGATCATCGGATCGATCATGCTCTCCTGGAAGCCGCTGCAAACAAAGGTCCCCTCTGAACGCTTGCTCTCCAGCACGCCGAGGTAGGAGAGGATTTTGATGGCCTCACGTACGGAACTGCGGGCAACGCCCATCGACGCGGCCAGCTCCGGCTCGGGCGGGATGCGGTCGCCGGGCTTGAGCTCTTTATTGCGCATGGCGTCTGTCAGGCAGTTGATGACACTCTGCACCACAGACTCTTTTTTCAAATTTTTCACATATCCGGGCGTATCGTTCATAATTTTCTCCTTTTATGCCTGACAATATGATTCTTATATATAACATAATACAAAGTTGAGGTTTCGTCAATGAAAACCGTCTTTCATAAAAGCGGCGGGCGGCAGATGTACCAGTCCGCCGCCCGCTCATTCAGGAAGGAATCAACGGCAAGCTGCCGTTTTTTGCAGGAATTCATATGGGCGCAGGCTGCGCGAGCCGCTTTGCGTCGTTTGCCGCGGCACAGCGCCGCACGGCTTTTTTTACCGGCCGAGGTAGATAGACTGCTTGGCCAGCACGAGCTGGAGCATCAGGTCGTTGCAGGGCGTGGGAATGCCGTGCTCACGGCCGAGGCGGCAGACAGCGCCGGTGATGATACGGATCTCGGTCTCGCGGTGATGCGTGACGTCCTGCACCATGGAGCTGATGGTCTCATCAGTCATGCGAGAGACCTCATAGGCGTGCTCCAGCTCGGCGTCATGGTCGAGCGTGCAGCCGCAGGCGTTCGCCACGACGATGGCCTCTTCTACCAGCATGCGGGCCGCCTCGTGGGCGTACTGGTTGCCGTCGACAAAGCCGTTCTTGGTCTCGAGCAGGGCGCTCATGCCGTTGATGGCGACGTTCGCCAGCAGCTTGTGCCAGATGGCGTTCATCACGTTCTCGTGGACCTGGACCTCAAGACCGGCGGCGCGCAGGCCCTCGGCCATTTCCTCGACCTTGGCCCTGGGGGCCTTCAGCGAGCCAAGGTTCGTCACACCGGTACCGGTGTGCTTAACGTGGCCGGGGGCGACGGGCGTGGAACCGAACGCCGTGTTGCCGATGATGATCTGCTCTTCGGGCACGACCTTGGCGATCTCATCGTAGTTGCCAAGGCCGTTCTGCAGGCAGAGGACCATGGTGTGCTTGTCGATCATCGGCAGCGCATTGCGCACAGCCGCTTCAAGATACTGATAGTGGACGAACACGATCAGAAGATCCACAACGCCGATCTCCTTGGGGTCGGTCGTCGCCATGGCGGGATGGAAGACGACGGTCTCGCCGGTGCCCGTGCCGGGCACGCACTCGTCGACGAGAATGCCGTTTTTCTTGATGGACTCGATGACCGGAGCATAGGTATCCAGCACGCAGACCTCATGCTCGCGGGACAGATAGCTTGCATAGCAGCTGCCGATCGCGCCGCAGCCGACAAATCCGATTTTCATGGTAAATAACCTCCTGTATCAGATAATTCTATGATGAATGTTATTTAACTGGTTTTTCTCAGCCCTTGACGAGCGTCTCGGCGATCTCGGTGATGTTCTCGACCGTCACGCCGTTCATGGCGAGCAGGCGCTCATAGGGCGCGGACTGGCCGAACTGGTCCTGAATGCCGACTCTCTTGACGATGCCCTTGCCCATCTCGGCGGCGACCTCGCACACGGCGGAGCCGAGACCGTTGAGGATGTTGTGGTCCTCGACCGTGATGATCTTGCCGACCTCGTTGATCGCGGCAGTCACAGACTCCACGTCGAGTGGCTTGATGGTGTGCATGTCGAGCACGCGGGCGGAAATGCCCTTGCCCTCGAGCACCTTGGCGGCCTCGATCGCGAGACGGACGGTATCGCCGTTGGCGATGATAACGACGTCCTTGCCGTCCTGGATCTGGTGGGCCTTGCCGATGGTGAACTCCACATCCTCGTCGTAGATCTGGGGGATGGCGTCACGGGTGAAGCGCAGATACACGGGGCCGTAGACCTCAGCGGCCTGACGGACGAGCTTGCGGGCGGAGTTGTAGTCCGCGGGCATGATGACGGTCATGTTGGGGATGGTGCGCAGAACGCCCATATCCTCAATGGCCTGATGGGAAGCGCCATCGTTGGCGGGGGTCACGCCGCCGTGGGAACAGGCGATCTTTACGTTCAGGTTGGGGTAGCAGATCTCCTGGCGGATCATTTCGCACATGCGGAGGGAACCGAACACGGCATAGGTGACGACAAAGGGGATCTTGCCGCAGGTGGCAAGGCCCGCGGCAACGCCCGCGCCGTTCTGCTCGGCGATGCCGACGTTGATGTACTGGTCCGGCAGCTCCTTGCGGAATTCGCCGGTCTTGCAGCTCTTGCCGATATCAATATCAACGACCAGAATGTCGGGATTCTCCTTGCCGAGCGCGACGATCTCCTTGCCGAAGCCCTCGCGAGTGGCGATCATTTTTTTCTCACTCATTGCTCTTCCCTCCTCGCTTAATCGATCAGCTGGGCCTTGAGCTCAGCCATGGCCTGCGCGTACTGCTCATCATTTGGGGCAACGCCGTGCCAGCCGCACTGGTTTTCCATGAAGGAAACACCCTTGCCCTTGACGGTGTGGGCATACAGGCACTTGGGCTTGCCGTTCTTGGAGGCGTAGCACTTGTCGATGCACGCGACGATCTCTTCCATGCTATGGCCGTCGAGCTCGAGCGTCTCCCAGCCGAAGGCCTTGAACTTTTCGCCCAGGTCACCGTTGGGCATGATCTCGTCGCAGGTGCCGTCGAGCTGCAGGTTGTTGTAGTCGACAAAGACGATCAGGTTGTCGAGGCCGTACTTGTGCGCCGTGTTGGCAGCCTCCCAGATCTCGCCCTCCTGCGCTTCGCCGTCGCCGACGACGCAGAAGACCTTGTAGTCCTTGTGGTCCATCTTGCCCGCCATAGCCATGCCGACCGCGCAGGCGAGGCCCTGACCGAGAGAGCCGGTGGAGATATCAATGCCGGGGCAGCGGTTCATCGAGGGGTGGCCCTGAAGCATCGAGCCCTCCTTGCGCAGGGTGTCGAGCTCAGACTCTGGGAAGAAACCGACGCTTGCCAGGCACGCATACTGAATGGGGCACACATGGCCCTTGGAGAGCACCATGCGGTCGCGGTCCGGCCAGCGGGGATCCTTCGGGTCGATGTTCATGTACTTAAAATAGCAGGCAGTGACAAAGTCCGCCGCGGAAAGCGAGCCGCCCGGATGACCGGACTGCGCCTTGTAGATCATGTCAATGACCTTCATGCGCATCTGCGTGGCGGTGTTTTTCAGTTCCTTGATGGAAATATCCTTCACAAAAATCACCTCATGAATAAGTTTGGTTCTGTGTTTTCTTTATACTATGTCGGACAAATGACAATTACAGTATAGCGCTTTGTCTGACAAAGTCAAGTCCTTTTTAAAATTTTCTTTTTTATGATTTTTTCTCCCGTTTTTCTGCCGTTTTGTACAAAAAAGCTCCGGACATAGCGGTCCGAAGCTTTTTTGCATAGAGAGGTCAACCCACGAACATCAAAGAGAGATCGGGAATATATGTGATGAGGAGGAGCACCACAAGTTCTGCAAGCAGACATGGGATGATGCCCTTTGTGATCTCTTCGATCTTGATATCGCCAATGCCGCACGCGACATACAGGTTGACACCGACAGGCGGGGTGAACAGGCCGATGGCCAGGTTCACGATCATTACGGTGCCGAGGTGGATGGGGTCAATGCCCAGCTGCAGCGCGACCGGCGCAAACAGCGGCGTGAAGATGTAGAGCGCGGAGGTGGAATCGAGGAAGCAGCCCGCGATCAGCAGCACGATGTTGACGATGATGAAGAAGATGACGGTGCTGCCGCCGGTGATGTTCAGCATGAAGTCCTTGATGGCAAGGTCAAGTCTTGCACGGGTCAGAACATAGCCGAACAGCGTTGCGCCCATGGTGATGAACATGACGGTGGCGGTGGTGGAGCAGGAATCGACGAGGATGTCCTTCATCTTCTTGAAGTCGATCTCATGGTAGATGAACACACCCACGATCAAACCGTAGAACACGGAGACCGCGGCGGCTTCCGTCGGGGTGAACACACTGCCGTAGATACCGCCGAGGATGATGACGGGCATCAGAAGGCCCCAGAAGGCGTCCTTGAACGCCTGCAGGCGCTCCTTGCCGCTGGCCTTGGGCAGGACCTTAAGGTCCATCTTGCGGCCCATGAGCATGGCGGCCACGATCAGGCCGAGACCCATCAGAAGGCCGGGTACAACACCGGCGACGAACAGATCCGTGATGGAGGCGTCCGCGATGGAGCCGTACACAACGAAGGTGATGGACGGCGGGATGACGACGCCGATCGCGCCGCCCGCGGCCATCAGCGCGCAGGAAAACGAAGCGGGATAGCCGGCCTTGACGAGCGCCGGGATCATGATGAGACCCAGAGCCGCGACCGTTGCCGGACCCGAACCGGAAATAGCAGCGAAGAAGCAGGAGACGACCACGCAGACCATCGCCATGCCGCCGCGGATGTGACCGAGGCACTTTTCCGCCAAATTGATGAGGCGGCCGGAGATACCGGCCTTCTCCATCACGTTGCCGGACAGGATGAAAAATGGGATGGCCAGCAGGACAAACTTACTGCTCGCCGAAGAGCACAGACGGGGCAGAACGCTCATGATGGCCTCGAGCGGCTTGCCTGCACCCTGCACAAGGATCGCGCTCACGCTGGACATACCGAGGCAGACCGCGATAGGTGCGCCGAGCGCCAGCAGCAATACAAAAACACCCAGTAAAACGATACCTACCATTTATTTGTCCTCCTCTGCCTTGAATTCCTTATACATCTGCACCATGGTCTGCAAAAAAGCCATCATGGCAAACGCTGCGCCGACGGGGACAAACGAGCCGTAGATCCACTCAGGCCACTGCATCGTGGCGGTCTCCTGACCCATCTGATACTGGCTGATGACCATCTGGATGCCGAAAATGACGATCAGGAGGCAGAACAGCGCGGAAATGGCATACATGACCATGCTGATGATCAGGCGTGCGCGGGGGCTGACATGGTCGGTGACGATAGACAGGCCCAGATGCGCCTTGCGGCGGGCGGCGACGGCCGTACCCATGAAGCTCATCAGAACGAACAGATACGTGGACATCTCATCGGAAACTGCCAGCGAATTGCCGAATACATAGCGGGCGATCACATTGACGAAGACCAGCACTGCCATGATGGAGACGCAAACACAGGCTACCAATTTTTCGATCTTGCTTAACATGTCTTCCCCTCCTTAATTGATGCCGAAGGCCGCGCAGGCTTCCTCGCCGTAGCTCTGCTTCAGCTCAGCCGTCACGCCGGCAACCGCTTCCTTGAATGCCTGGAGTTGATCCTCGGTCAGGATATCGACCTGCATACCTTCTTCCTGGAAGCCCTTGATGAGCTCATCCTCTTCCGCCTCAAGGCGGTCACGGCCCCACTCGCAGGACTCCGTGGCGCACTGCTGGAGAAGCTCTTTCGTGTTGTCCTCCAGGTTCTCCCAGACCTTTGTGTTGGCGACGAAGAGGTCGTTTTCGTAGCTGTAGTTCCAGATGGTCATGTAATCCTGAATTTCATCCATCTTGGCAGACTTCGTCACCGAGCAGCCGTTCTCCTGCCCGTCGATGGTGCCCTGCTGGATGGCAGTGAAGACCTCGCTCCAGCTCATGGCCGTCGGGCTGGCGCCCAGCGCCTTGAAAACACCCATGTACACCGCGGAGCCGGGGACACGAATTTTAAGGCCCTTCAGGTCCTCCGGCGTGGTGACGGCGTGCTTGCTGTTCGTCAGCTGACGGAAGCCGTTGTGGAACGAGCCAAGGTACGTGATGCCCTTGTTCGCCAGCATCTCAGCGTAATACTCGCCGCCGGTGGTATCGATGACCTCGCGCGCCTGCTGATAGGACGTAAACGACCACGGCAGCGTCGCGACCGAGAGCTTCGGCTCCAGATTCGCGAGCACGCACGTTGCGTAAGCACCCAGATCCGAGCCGCCCACGGCGATGTACTCAACACCCTTGGTGCTGTTGCCACCCGCCAGTGTATCGTTTGAGAACACGTCGATCACGATGTTCCCGCCCGAGCGCTCAGACACAAGGTCGGCAAAGTGATGCGCTACCAGCGAGTCGATCTGCGTATCCGTTCCGTTGACTGCCATGGAGAGGTTGATCTTTTGATATTCGCCGCTCTCCCCATCGTTTGTTCCTTTACTGCCACAGCCGGCCAGGCTTGTGATCAGCATGGCCCCTACCAGCGCAGCTATGATTAGTCTCCCATGTTTCATACACAGTTACCTCCAGCGATCGTTAAGTCTTTGTCATTTGTCCTATGTCCGATAAAGATTGAGGTCATTATATCTATCAAAACTACTAAAGTCAAGGTTCAATCTTATTTCTGGCGTTTCTGACAAAAAGAACCAATTATTTTATTGATTTGGTCAATTCTGTGTTAAAATTGTGTCAATCCGTCATTTTTTTAACGATTTGGTGGAAAGATGTCTTTTTGTTGCAAATACCATAAAAGCCCCTCCACCTGTGCGGTGAAGAGGCTTTTTTCCTTTTATGAAAATGGCGGCGCAGCCGGTTCGTCTTGCTTTTTCAGCGGAGGGCAGGCCCTCCCCTGCCGCAGCTTTAGCTCTTCGCTTCTGCCGGAACGGCATCTGGATATTTGATGAGATCGTACATTTTTCCGAATTCACCGAGGTCGCGCGTTCCGTCGAGCTCCATGCCGAGATGCACATACTTGTCGCATTTGGACCTGGCGTCCGTCTCTAAGATCACCGGCACACGGAGGCGGTCGCCCTCGGCAAAGGCGATGTCCATGACCTTTCGCATATAGCCCTGCCCCTGATACTTTTCGCACACGCAGACCATACCGACGAAGATATAGGGCTTCTTTTCCTTGTCCATGCGCTCCTGGAGCGACTTTCCGCCCTTTTTGATGGCCATGGCGAAACGCATCAGGCGCTTCATGCTCGAATTGTGCAGCATTCCCGTCGCGATCGGCCAAAGGGTCTTGAAGCCGAGCTTTTCCTTGGGCCGCTTGTAGGCGATGTGACCCTCGCCGCGCTCGCTCGTCGTGTGCAGGAAGCCGCCGCGCAGCATCCCGCGCACGTAGGCACAGATGTATTGCGCCGTCGGCTCCTGACCGAAAAAGGCGTAGACCATGCCCGTCTCCTCCCCGTAGTCGTAGTAGCCGAAGGCGTGGCCGATCGCATAGATGGCGCTCTCATTCATGGATTTGACGATCATGCTGTCCGTTCCTTTCTTTTTCCGCGCTTCCTGCTTCAGTTAGAGGAGGCTAACTCAATGACTTTGAAAAAGCTGCCTTGGCAGCCTTGGCGCGAAATGATCTTAATTTGACCCAAACGGTTTTTCGGTCACAGTATAGCATCCATATCTTTCATTTGCAAGGCAGTTTTCTGTTTTCGGCATTTTCCATGCATGTCTGCCGCCTTTTTCTTCCCTGCTGTGCGCTGCTTCTTCGTCCGATGCATAGGATAAAGCACCGATATCATGTCAGGGGGAGACGTCTATGAATTACTACACGGGGTCCTGCCGCGGGAACGGCTGCTGCCCGTCCGATCCGTATAGCTATGTCACGATCCAGGGGCCGACCGCGGTCCCGTCGGCCCAAAGGGCGATCCCGGCCCGCAGGGACCCATTGGTCCCCGAGGCGAGCGCGGAGAAAAAGGCGAACAGGGCATCCAAGGCGAGAAAGGCGACACCGGCGAAACGCCGGTCATCACCGTCGCGTAGGACACCCCACTGAGCTACAAGCTGCACTTCCAAACAAGCGAGCAGGAGTTGACGACGCCTAATCTATTCGCGCCGTTCACCGAGTACCATGTCGACCTCTCCGCAGCAGACAGCACGCTGAATATTCCGCTCAAGGACCTGATTTTGACCTATCAGCGCGCGTCGGCCAGCGCGCTGCGCATCAGCATCGTGCCGAAGAACACCGCCGCGCCCGTTTTGGTCGACCTGCGCAGAACGACCATCTACGACGGCAGCACGATCGAGATACAGACGCTCAACGGCAGCAGCATTTCCGCAAGCATTGCGATCGACGGCACCGTGTACACAAACGCACAACATGCGCATCCGCCAGCAGGATCCCGTCACGAAGCTCTGGTCGATGTGTGAGATCAATTCGTTCCTTTCCGCGGGCGGCGCACGCTGCTCCATCCGCATCCAGCGGAGCGAGTACGACGTGGCCTACGCCGCGCCGACGGTGTAACCAAACCGATACCATATAAAGACACCGTCCGCGTTCCGGAAAGATATCCGGAATGCGGGCGGTGTTCACTATTTGATCTGAATTGTTTCTCCGTCATACACGCCTTGCAGGCATTCGCCGTTTCCGATGTGGTAGGCATAAAAGTCCTTCTTCGGACGCGCATAGGCCTCCATGATCGCCATGATGACGCCGCCGTGGACGACGAATCCCACGCGAGAGCCGTCCGGCACATTTTTGATCGTCTCCGCAAACGCCTCGCAGCAACGCGTTTTGAAGTCCGTTACGCTCTCACCCTCGGGGATGGGCGTCAGGCACATCGCATCGACCCACGCCTGATAGGCGGGGTCGCCCGAAAGCTTGTCGGCGGACTTCCCCTCAAAGCGGCCAAAATCCGTCTCAATCAAGCCGTCCACGACGGTATAGTGCATCTTCGGAAAAAGAATGTCCGCCGTCTGCCGCGTGCGCAGCATGGGGCTGACAAAAAGCCGATCGACTGAAAGTCCCCGCTTTTGCAGCGCTTTGACCTGTGCGATGCCCGCCTCGCACAGCGGCTCGTCCGTGCGGCCGATGTAGCGGCGGCGGAGGTTTCCCTCTGTCGCGCCGTGGCGGATGAAGAAAATGTCGATCACAGCAGCCCTCCGATCCAGACGCCGATCAGGCCGCAGAGCTCGCAGAGCTGCAAAAAGAAGCCCGACGTGTCCCCTGTCACGCCGCCAAACTGTGCCAGCGCGAATCTGCGATACTTGAGCGCGGAAACCACCACAAACGCCGCCGCCATCCCGCCAGCCGTGGGAGACATCCAGACCATCCCCGCCGCGGCGGCGAGGCCGACGAGCGTGAGCGCGGCTGTCGCCGTGCGGCGCTGAACGCCGCTTGTGAAGGCGCAGAGCATGCCGGACTTTCGCGCATTCGGCAGATTCACCGCGCACAGGCCCGACAGCGCGCGAGAGAGCACGAACAGCGGGCAAATCAGCAAAATATGCCCCGCGGCGAACACCTCGTAGGCAAAGCCCGCGTAGGCGAGCAGGTACACGCCGCCGTAGATGACCGCGAACGCGCCGCAGTTGGCATCCTTCATAATTGCGAGCTTTTTCTCGCACGTCTGGTGCGACGAGAGTGCGTCCACCGTGTCGAGATAACCGTCCATGTGGATGCCGCCTGTCACTAAAATCGGCAGGCACGCCGCGATTGCCGCGAACAGCACGCCGCTCATGCCCGTCGCCTGCGCAAGTACAGCCCACAGCCAGAGCGCCGCGCCGCAGAGAACACCCACCGCGGGGAAAAAGCAGATCGCGTAGCGCATATTTTTTTCGTTCCAATCAAACTGCGGAACGGGCACCGCGCTGTACGTCGACAGCGCGATCAAAAGCGATTCAAATAATCTCATCGAGGTCTCCCTTTTCGGCAAACGGCGCGCCGTCTTTCATTGCGACCGCCGCCGCGGCGCGGTCGTACAGTCTTTGATTCAGGCCGTTCAGCGCGCGGATGTAAGCCGCCGTCTCGCCGTCGTAGCCGTCGGCGCGCAGGCCTGTGATCGTCACGGCGACGAGCAGACGACAGCGCGAGCACAGCGCTTCGATGTCCGCGTACACGCTTGCTTCATCCCCGCCGCGCTCGAACATCGCATTTGCCAGCAGATTCGACACATCCTCAAGCAGCACGACGCCGTCCCTTTCGACCGCCGCCGCGCCGACCTGATATGGGCATTCGAGCGTCGTAAATTGCAGGTCCTTTCGCTGCTCGCGGTGCTTTTCGATGCGCTGCAAATTTTCCTCCGAGCAGGGGCGCATCGTGGCGATGTAATAGCGCTCGCCTGTCGTGCGCGCGACGATGAGCTCGGCATAACGGCTCTTGCCGCTGCCGTTTGCACCGGAGATCATGATCAGCGTTCCCATGCGCGTTCCCTTCTCTCAGGGCGTGAACTGGTCGCCCCGGCGAATTTCGTCCAGATAGTCGTCGTTGATGCCCGCCTCGTCAAAGGTCGCCATGTCGTTGATGACAGCGCACGCAGCGTCGAGCACCTGAAAGGCGAGCGGACAGCCGCTCCCCTCGCCCAATCGCATGCCGAGGTCAAACAGCGGGCGCAGGTCCATCGCCTCCATCGCGAGGCGGTAGCCGATCTCAAACGAGGCGTGGCTCGGCACTAGGTAGCCGCGCACATTCGGGCACAGCCTGACGGCGCACAGCGCCGCCGCGGCGGAAATGAGGCCGTCGATGACCGCCGGCCGGCGTGCCGCCGCCGCGCCCAAAAATGCGCCGCACATCGCCGCGAGGTCAAAGCCGCCGACCTTGGAAAGGATGCCGACAACGTCGTCCCTGTCCGGCCGATTTACCTCAATGGCGGTGCGGATGACCGCTTTCTTTTTGCGAAAGCTCTCCTCCGTGATACCGCCGCCGCGGCCCGTCACGGCCTCGACGTCCGCTCCCAGCAGCACGGCCAGCACCGCCGAAGAGGTCGTCGTGTTGCCGATGCCCATTTCGCCGACACCGATCACGTCCGCGTCGACCGTCCTCGCGATCTCTGCGCCGGTCAGGATGGCCTGTAAGGTTTGCTCCCGCGTCATCGCGGGGCCGGTGCAGATATTTTGCGTGCCGTAGGCGATCTTGCGGTTCAAAACGGCGCTCTCGTAAATATCGGCATTCACGCCGACATCGCACACGGTCAAGCCGCAGCCAAAGTGCTTTGCCAGCACCGCAGCTCCCGTCTTGCCCCGCATCAGGTTAATGGTCTGCTGCTTCGTCACGGACTGCGGCGCGCTGGAAACGCCCTCGGCCACCACGCCGTTGTCCGCAGCGAAGACGAGCAGCTGCTTTTTATTGAGTGCATTGTGCACCCGCCCTGTGATCCCCGCAAGCTGGATGGAGATCTCTTCGAGCCGCCCGAGGCTGCCGGGGGGCTTGGCAAGCCGCGCCTGATACTCTTCCGCCGCCGTCATCGCGCCGCGATCGAGCGGCAAAACTTCGCGCACGAGCGCGTCCAATTCCTTCTGCATGGCTCTCCTCTCCTTAAAATTCGACGCCGCGCCGCGCCGCGATTCCTCGGTCAAACGGGTGCTTGCGCTTTCGCATCTCCGTCACATAGTCGGCGGCGTCCAGCAAATGCTGCGACGGATCTCGCCCCGTCAGCACCACTTCGAGCGTTTCCGGCCTGCGGCGCAGAAAATCAAGCAGCGCCGTCTCTTCGATCAAGCCGTGGTTGCAGGCGGCGACCGCCTCGTCGAGCACGAGCAGATCAACGCCGTCCGTGCTCTTTCGCATCACGTTCTCCAGCAGCGCGGAATAGGTCAGCCGCGCCGCCGCTTTCGTCTGCTCGTCCATCGCCTTGAAAAAGCCGAAGTTCTGCTCGCAGCACGCGACCTCAACATTTTGCAGCGCGCGCAGGATGTTCAACTCGGACGAGCTGCCGTCCTTCAAAAACTGCGCAAACAGCACGCGCTTTCCAGCGCCCGCCGCGCGGACGCTCAGTCCGACCGCCGCGGTCGTCTTGCCCTTGCCGTCGCCAAAGTACAGATGAATAAGCCCCTGCATGCTCACACCTCATGATTCAAAATGCGGTAGATGAGCGGCATATCGAGCCCCGCGCGCACCGCGTCTGCCAGCAGATCATACTGCCGCTCCTTGTAGGCCCTCGCGTCAAAGGTGCCGAGCGATTCAAAGGAAACGCCCTTTTTCGTGCACAGCGCTTTTAAGATCGTGTCGGCGACCTCTCGTTCATCGAAAATACCGTGGACATAGCTGCCGTAGACATTGCCCATGCTGAAGAGCGCGCCGCGCACTTCTTCGCTGCGGCCCATGTGGATCTCGTAGCCCGCGTAGCGCTTGCCGTTCAGCTCAGAGAGCAGTCCCGCGACGCCGGAGAAGACGCCGTTTGTCTGCGTCTGCACCTTTTCGCCCTGAAATACTGTTTCGAGCGGCAGAAGGCCCATTCCGTCGATCTCCGTCACGCCCGCGGCCTCGACCTGTTCGGGGTCGGAAATGTGCCGCCCCAGCATCTGATAGCCGCCGCAGGCGCCGAAAACCAGCGTGCCGCCGCTCGCAGCCTTTTGGATCGACGCCTCCAGCCCGCTCTGGCGGAGCCATTGGAGGTCGGCGATCGTACTCTTCGTACCGGGAATCACGATCATATCCGGCGCGCGCAGGTCCCGCGCCCGCTCCACATAGCGGAGCGAGACATTCTCGTAGCGCTCAAACGGCGAAAAATCCGTAAAGTTCGAAATGCGCGGCAGGCGGATGACCGCAATGTCGATGAGCCGCGGCTCCTTATCCCGCCCGAAGCGTTCGCTCAAGCTATCCTCGTCGTCGATGTCGACATGTAGGTATGGCACAACGCCCGCCACGGGTACGCCGCAGAGGTCCTCAAGCGTTTTGAGCCCCGGTTCCAGAATGGCGCGGTCTCCGCGGAATTTGTTGACAACAATGCCCTTGATGCGCCTTCTGTCCTCTTCACTTTGCAGCGCGACCGTGCCGTAGAGCTGGGCGAACACGCCGCCGCGGTCGATGTCGCCCACCAGCAGCACCGGCGCATCCACCATGCGGGCAAGACCCATGTTGACGATGTCGTTTTCCTGCAAATTGATTTCCGCGGGGCTGCCCGCGCCCTCGATGACGATGATGTCGTACTCGCGTGCCAAGCTCTCATAGGCCTCCATCACCTCGGGGATAAAGTCGCGCTTTCTGCGATAGTATTCCATCGCGGGCATATTGCCCTGTACGCGTCCGTTCACGATGACCTGACTGCCGACGTCCGTCGTCGGCTTCAGTAAAATCGGATTCATGCGCACATCCGGCTCGATGCCCGCGGCCTCAGCCTGCACCACCTGCGCGCGCCCCATCTCGCCGCCATCTTTCGTGATGAACGAGTTGAGCGCCATATTCTGGCTCTTGAACGGGGCAACGCGATAGCCGTCCTGCTTCAAAACGCGGCAGAGCCCCGCGGCCAGCAGACTCTTGCCCGCGTTGGACATCGTCCCCTGGATCATGATAGTTTTTGCCATGCGCTCACTCCTTTCCCACACTTCTGATTGCCGCGATAAGCTGTTCGTTTTCCTCGTACTGCCGGACCGCGACGCGATACCAGCCGGATGTCAGGCCCTCGAAATTTGCGCAGTCGCGGATTGCGACGCCGCGCGCTCGCAGCTGTTCCGTCAAGCCCACATCGCCACGGAATAAGATGTAATTCACCTGCGATGGGCACACCCAAAAGCCGAATTTCCTCAGTTTTTCCTCGAGCCACGGGCGCTCCGCGCGGATGATCGCGCGGTTTCTCTCTAAAAGCTCCGCATCGCCCAGCGCAGCGACGCCCGCCGCCTGTGCAAGCGTCGAGACATTCCACGGCGGCACCGCCGCCGACATCTTCCGCAGCAATGCCTCGTCCGCGCTCAGGCCATATCCCAGCCGCAGCCCCGCCATGCCAAAGCTCTTCGTAAAGGCCTTGAGGATAAAAAGCTGCGGGAAGTCAGATAGGGACGGCGTCAGATCAACGCCGCCGTCCGACAGGCTCAAAAAGCACTCGTCGACAAAAAGCGCGATATTTTTCTCGCGGCAGATGCGCAGAATTTCTTCCAGCAAATCGTCCGCAATGAGCCGTCCCGTCGGGTTGTTCGGGTTGCAGAGGAACAGCGCGTCGATCTTCTCGCGCGCAAGGATCGGCAAAAAGTTCTCCCGCAAGTCAAAGTTTTCCTCTTGCTTGAGCGCAAAGCGCACGACCTCGCAGCCTGTCCGCCGCAAGGCAAGCGAATACTCCGAAAACGTCGGTGCGAGCTCCATCGCGCGCTTGGGCCGCACGGCCCCGCAATAGGCATAGATCAGCTCGGACGCGCCATTGCCGCAGAGGACAAAGTTCTTCGGCACCCCCTCATATTCCGAGATCGTCTGTACGAGTGTCCGGCAGTAGGGGTCTGGGTAGCGGTAGAGCTCGGGCAGCGCGCGTTCGATCGCGTCGGTCACGCTCTTTGGCGTGCCGAGCGGGCTCACATTCGCCGAAAAGTCGAGCGCAATGCCGCCGCATGTATCTCCGCCGTGGCGGTTTTCCGTTTGATAAAGCATTCTCTTCCCTCACAGCGAAAAAATCAGCAGCCGGACCGCGCAGCCAAGCAGCAGCGCCAGAAGCGTCGTGCCGTACATCAGCCGGCAGGCGCGCGGGATATCCTCATGCTCGATCTGCCGCAGTGCGTCGCCGATGTACTCCTTTTTGTGCAGCACGCCGTGGTACCACGCGTCGCCCGCAAGGCGCACATCCAAAAGGCCCGCGCAGACCGACTCCGTCTGCGCGGAGTTCGGACTCGCGTGCTTGTAGCGGTCGCGGCGGAATATCTTCCAGCCGTTTTTCACGTCCATGCGCAGAAGTCCGCCCGCCGCGAGCATCAGCAATGCAGAGATGCGCGCAGGCAGATAGTTCGCAATATCATCCGCCTTCGCAGGCATAAGGCCGATGTCCTTATACGGCGGCTCGACGTAGCCGAGCATCGAGTCCATCGTATTCACAGCCTTGTAGAAAAAGCCCAGCGGCGCGCCGCCGATGGCAAGGTACAGCAGCGGTGCGACCACGCCGTCTGACGTGTTCTCCGCCACGGTCTCGACCGCGGCGCGCGTCACGCCCGCATCGTCGAGCGCCGCCGTGTCGCGTCCCACGATCATCGAAACGGCGCGGCGCGCGGATTCGATGCTGCCGTGCTCGAGTTCGTGATACACCTTCATGCTCTCATCCCGCAGCGACTTTGCCGCCAAGATCTGCCAGCACATGACGCTCTCGACCGCGAGGCGCAGCCATGGGCTCACCCTGCCGCACAAACACAGAAGCAGCGCGGGCACCGCCGCCGCGAGAAACGAGACGATCCCCCACAGCACCGCGCCCGCCGCGCGCTCGCCGCGCGGCGTTTTGGGGAAAATCCTCCGCAGGACGCACTCCAGCGCGCTGATCGTCTTCCCGATCAGCACGACCGGATGCGGCAGGCTGTGCGGATCGCCCAGAACGCAGTCGATGCCAAAGCCGATGAGAAGCGGCAAAACGAGGCAAATCATGGTTTCTCCTCCGACTGCATCGTGAAGATATACACGGGGTTCTGCCCCGTCATCAGGTGATACGGCCCCGCCTTTTTGCCGTGGGCGATCTGGACGGAGACGGCCTCCGCCTCGGTAAAGGCAAAATCCTTCATGCACGCCGTCAGCTCGGCGATGCTCTCAAGCGAGACGGCCGTCGCCACGATGCGGACGTGCGGATTTTTGGCAAGCAGCATCGACAGAATATCACGCAGGTTGCCCGCGCTGCCGCCAATAAAGACGTGCGTCGGTGCAGGCAGATCGCGGCACGCCTCCGGCGCAGTGCCGGAAACGACCGTCAGGTTCTCCACATGGAACGCCGCTTGATTCTTTTTCAACAGCTCGACCGCGTCGTCTCTGCGCTCAACGGCGTAGACATGACCGTGCTTCGCCTGAAGCGCCATCTCGATGGCGACCGAACCCGTTCCCGCGCCGATATCATAGCAGACGGCGCGCTCGGTCAGGCGGAGCTTCGAGAGCGCGACGGCGCGCACCTCGCTCTTGGTCATCGGCACAACGCCACCCTCGCCCGCGCCTCGCAAAAACACCTCGTCCGGCAGTCCGTGCGTCACGATGGCATCGGGATGGTCGTTTTCGATCAGCACGGCGCTCAAGGGCGCAAAGGCCTTACTTTGCAGCTCCTCCGCCATGCCGGTGGTGACGGTCTCGTCCTCGTAGCTTAAACGTTCGCCGACGCTCACCGTCACGGTGCCGAGGCCGTTTTCCGCCAGCGTTCGGCACAGGCCGTTCACGCCATTCTCGCCGCCGACGAGCGCGAAAACGCGCGCGTGCGCGCGCACGTCTGCCGTGATGTCGTGCGCGCGGCCATGCAGGCTGACGACATGAACGTCCTCATAGGACATTTGCAGCTTTGCACAGAGGTAGGAAAGCGAGCTCAGGCCCGGCAGCACGCTGACCTCGCAGTCAGAAAGCAGCGGCAGCAGCTTCCTCGTGCCGCTGAAAAAGCCCGTGTCGCCCGACATCACGACCGCGCTTTGCCGGTATTCGCAGTGCGCGTGAATGAAATCCGCGATCTCCTGTGGTGCGATGGCGGCATAAGTCTTCTGCCCGCCGCGCGCGGCGGCATCCAGCATGCGTCTCGCGCCGATGAGGCAGTCCGCCTCTTCGATCGCGCGGCGCGCCTCCAGCGTCATCGCATCCCTGTTGCCCGGCCCGATACCGACGATCTTCACACTCTGCGCGAATCGGAAACCAAAGCGGCACTCCAAGCTGTCCAACACCTGCGAAAAGGACTTCCCCTCCCGCTGCTTTGGCCGTCCGATCACGAGCACATTTGCCCCGGCCTTTCGCGCCGCGGCGACCTTGGCGGCAAAGCCGCCCGCCTCGCCGCCGTCCTTCGTCACGAGCCACTTAGCCGACACGGCGCGCAGCATGGCCGTGTCCATCTCCTCGGAAAACGGCCCCTGCATCGCTAAAATGTGCGACGGCTGCACGCCCGCCTCGCGACAGAGCGCGAGCGACGCGTCCAGCGGCAGCACGCGCGCATAGGCTCTATCTGTAAAGTCTTTTACCTTGCTATACGTTTTCAGATCCTTGCTGCCGGTCGTCAGCAGGATATTTCCGTCCGTCTTCGACAGGAACAGCGCTGCTGCTTCCGCATTCAACACGCAAGTAAAGTCAGATACCTTGTCAGACTCCTCGCGCAGAAGGCGCAGATATTCTGTCCCTGTCTCCGCGCAGGCGTGCGCAACGCTCTCGGTGATCGATGCCGCGTAGGGGTGCGTCGCGTCGATCACCAAATCAAATTTCGTGTCGGAGAGCATTTGAATGATCCCGTCCACCGGGATACGCCCCGAGCGCACCGTCACGTTGCCCCCTTCGGGCAGGAGCGTTTCACCGTATTCCGTTGCTACGCAGGCCGTGACGGAGACCGCCTGGGTGCTCAAAAGCTCCACGAGTCGGCGCGCCTCCGTCGTGCCTGCGAAAATGCAGATCTTACACATTTTTGTACCCTCGCGGCGTGATGAGCCGCCCCGCAATTTCCTTCGTTGATACGTTGCCGACGATCACCGTGCAGAACATATCGACCTCTGCCTCTCTGAGCTCCCCGAGCGTCAGGGTGCGCCAGCTTTCTCCCGCGCGGCCGATGTTGCGCGCGATGCCGCAGAGGCGGCTGTCCGGCAGGTCGCGCAGCAGGATATCACACGCACGCTTCAAATGTGCGGGCCGCGAACGGCTCGCGGGATTGTAAAGGGCGATGGTCAGGTCGGCCTTTGCCGCGTGCGTCAGGCGCTTTTCGATGGTCTCCCACGGCGTCAGGCGGTCGCTCAGGCTGATGACGGCAAAGTCGTGCGTCAGCGGCGCGCCCAAAAGCGCCGCGGCGCTGCATGCCGCCGTCAGGCCGGGGACGACCTCGATCTCAGGCTCTTCCCTCTCGCCGCGCAGCTCGTACACGAGCGCCGCCATGCCGTAAATGCCGCTGTCGCCCGAGCAGACCATCGCCGCGGTCTTGCCCGCGCGCGCCAGATCAAGCGCGAGCGCGCAGCGCTTCACCTCCTGTGTCATGGGTGTTTCATAAAACGCCTTGTCCGGATAGCGCTCCTTCACAAGGTCAACATAAACTCCGTAGCCAACGATGGCGTCGCATCCGCGCAGCGCGCGGTCGGCGCGGATCGTCATATCCTCATAGCTTCCCGGGCCGATGCCCACCACGATCACTTTACCCAAAGGAAACCTCCCAATGCTCCGCCGCCACGGCGACGGTCACGCCGTCCACCGCAGTCTTTTTCACCAATAATTTCTCCGCGCCGCGCATCGCCGCGCGCTCGCAGACGTTGCCGACACCCGTCATCTCCTGCACGAAGGGGGAATCCGTAAATTCGCCCGGTACGCTGCGCAATTCCTCTGCCGTGTAAAATACCGTCGGCCAGTTGTGCTTCGCGCAGGCGGCAAGCAGCCCCGCCTCCTGCTGCTTTAAGTCAATGGAATAGACGCCCTTGACCGCGCTTGGATCCAGCTGATGCGCAGAAAGCACCGCCGCAACGGCGGCTTCAACGGTTTCCTGTGCAGTTCCCCTGCGGCAGCCGATGCCGACACGCAATACTCTCGGCGTGAGGCGCAGCGTTTCGGCAAACGGTTCTTTCGTGCAGTATCCGATCACAATTCCCAGCGCGCCCTGCGTTTTTTCCACAATTCCGCCGGGCAATGCACCCTTGATCGGAAAATCGCTCACAAGCGGCACATCGCGCTCCAGAATTTCCGCTGCGACCTTTTTCGCAAGCGGCATGCTCGAGATGGCGCAGCCGTTTTTCGCCGCCCAGGCGTCGACAGCAAATTTACCGTTCACGTCCGTTGCCGTCGTGATGACCGCCGATGCGCCGAGCGCCGCGGCAAGGCGGCGCGCCAGATCGTTCGCCCCGCCGATATGACCGGAGAGCAGCGGAATGACAAACTGCATTTTCTCGTCGATGCAGAGCACCGCGGGATCGGTCTTTTTGCTCACAAGATACGGCGCGATCTCACGCACGGCGATACCGCACGCGCCGATGAAGATGAGCGCATCCATCGACGAAAAGCGCTCGCGGTAGATGTCCTTCGCAAGCGGCAGGAAGCCCGCTTCTTCCAATCGCGGTACCGCGTAGCAGACGGTTTCCGCCTCCGCCAGCACCGCGCGAACGCGCCGCGCTGCCGCGCAGCCGCTGCGGCTGTAAGCAAAAATTGTAATCTTCATGCCTTCCCCTTGCGGTATTCCGTCGTAAAGTCGGGGTGGTAGAGCAGCGAGCGCAGATATTCGTCGCCAAGGCAGCCGCCCACCACGATCAACGCCGTCTTTTTCATGCCGTTTTCCGTCACCGTCTTATGCAGCGTGCCCACCGTGCAGCGGAATATCTTCTCCTCCGGCCATGTCGCCTTGTAAACGACGGCCGCGGGCGTTGTCTCTCCATAGCCGCCCGCAAGGAGCTCGCCTTGCAGCTTTTCTGTGAGTGAGGTGCTCAAGAACAGCACCATCGTCGCCTGATGCGCGGCCAAGCTGCGGATGGACTCACGCTCAGGTACCGGCGTGCGGCCCGCCGTGCGCGTGATGATGACCGTCTGGCTCACGTTCGGCAGCGTGTATTCCGCCCGCAGCGCCGCCGCCGCGCCGCAGAACGAGCTGACGCCGGGGCAGACATCAAAGTCGATGCCGCGCTCTGTGAGCGCGTCGAACTGCTCGCGCACCGCGCCGTAAATGCTCGGGTCGCCCGTGTGCAATCGCACGGTGGTCTTTCCCTCGCGCTCCGCCCGCTCGATGAGGGCGATGACCTCTTCAAGCGTCAGCTTCGCGCTGTCGTGAACCTCGCGGCCCGGTTTCGTGAGTGTAAGCAGCTCGGGATTCACCAGCGAACCCGCGTAGATCACCACATCTGCTTCGCCAAGGAGCCTTGCGCCCCGCAGCGTGATGAGATCAGGCGCGCCGCTTCCGGCGCCAACAAAATGTACCACGTTCAGCCCTCCCTGATCTGTTCGAGCAGTTCCTCCGCGCCTTCCGTTTCGCAGAGGAAACCGTATTCTTTCGAAAATAAGATCGCGCCGCTCTGGAGTTCGCCGCTCTTATAGCCGAGCATCGTGCCGATGCGCTGTCCCAGACGCACGAGGAAGGCATCCTTCAGCCCCTCTTCGTCCAGGATGCGCAGCGCGTCGTCGCAGGTGGCGCAGTGCAGAATTTCCTCCGTGCGTTCTGCGCGCAGGCCCAGCGCCGCGCTGTGCGAGGCGATGATCTCCATGCGGCAGTCGCCGAATTTCGAGTGCGTGTTCCACATGCCGCCCGCGAGCTTGACGAACTTACCAATGTGCCCGATGAGCAGCGCGCCGTGAAAACCGAATTCCTTGCAGAATTCCAGGCTGTCGCCGATGAAGTTCGACGTCAGCACCGCCGTCTTCGGGTCAAGCCCGATAAAATCGCGGATGTAGTCTGCGCCGTAGTTGCCGGGCGCAAGGAGGATGTAGTCCGCGCCGTTCTCGCGCCGCTGCCGCAGTTCCACGCGGATGGTGTCAAGCAATGCCTGCTCGCTCATCGGCTCGACGATGCCGGTCGTGCCCAGAATGGAGATGCCGCCCTCGATGCCGAGGCGCGGGTTAAAAGTCTTTTTCGCGAGCGCCTCGCCCTCCGGCGCGGAGATCGTCACGTCAATGCCGCCGTCGTATCCGACGAGCATGCAGACCTCGCGCACGTTCTCTTCGATCATTTTTCGCGGCACAGAGTTGATGGCCGCCTCGCCCACAGGCTGGTCGAGCCCCGGCTTCGTCACGCGGCCGACGCCCTCGCCGCCGTCGATGGTCACGCCGGGCGTGGCCGATTTTCTCACCGCGGCAAAAATGAGCGTACCGCGCGTCACGTCGGGGTCGTCACCGCTGTCCTTTCGGATGGCGCAGCGCACCTCGTCCGCGGACCGCTGAATGTCCAGCACATCTAAATTGAGCTCGATGCCTTTCGGCGTTTGCAGGCGGATGGACTCCTTCCTCCTGCCCGTCAGCAGCATCCACGCCGCGGCCTTAGCCGCCGCGGCGGCGCACGAGCCGGTTGTGTAGCCGAGGCGCAGGCGCTTACCGTCCTTTACGAGATATTCTTCCATCTTTTTACCGCCTGATCTGATAGAGCAGGGCATTGCAGATGGCCGCGGCCACGTTGCTGCCGCCCTTGCGTCCACGCGCGACGATGTACGGCGCGCGCGCCTTTTCGATGATGCGCTCCTTGCTTATCTCCACATTCACAAAGCCCACCGGCACACCGATGATGAGCGCGGGGGCGGCTTTTCCCTCTTCCATCAGCTGCTCTAACGACAGCAGCGCCGTCGGTGCGTTGCCGATGGCGAAGATGCAGGGCTTTTCAAGCGCCGCCGCCTTTTCCATCGAGACGAACGCCCGCGTCACGCCGCGCGATCTCGCCTCCTGCGCGACGTCGGGGTCGGACATGAAGCAATGCACCTCGCCGCCGAGGCTCGCGAGGATCGTCTTGTTGATGCCAGCTTTCGCCATCTGCGTGTCGGTGACGATGTCGCAGCCGCCTTTCAGCGCGGCGATGCCCTTCTGCACCGCGTGGTCGGAAAACGTCAGATTGTCGGCATAGTCAAAATCTGCCGTCGTGTGGATGACACGCTTGATGACAAGCTCGTTTTCGGGGTCGAGCACGCGGTCCCCCAGCAGCTCCGTGATGATCTCGAAGCTGCGCTGTTCAATTTCCATCGGCTTCATCGGCTCACTCATAGCGGGGTTTCTCCTTTCGGCAGGCTTCAACAAAGCGCACCGCGGCGCTTAGGTTTGCGTAAAAGTGGAAATGCGGATAGCCCGCGTAGAGCGTTTCGCCCGCATACGCGCAGCGCCAGCTTCTTCCGCTCGGCTTTTCCGCGAGGAAGTCCTCGCCCGGATTTTCCGCATCCCAGCGGTGGAACTCGTGCGCGGGGATCTGCTCGCCCGCGGCAAACAGCATCGAATCCCGCTGCGCCGTCAATGTCGCGTAGCCAAAGCGCGTCAGCTTCCCCGTGTCGAAGCAGCTGCCCGATAAAACGCCCGCCATCGCATGTCCCGCGATGGACTGCGTCAGGTACATAAAGCCGCCGCACTCGGCGACGCAGGGCAGTCCCCTTTCCACCGCCGCGCGGATAGAAGCGCGTATGGCGGCGTTTGCCTCCAACTGCTCCGCGTAGAGCTCGGGATAGCCGCCGCCGAGGTACAGGCCGTACAGGTCTTCCGGTAAGCGTTCATCCGACAGCGGGCTGAACGGCACAAGCTCCGCCCCTAAGCGGCGCAGGAGTTCCAGGCTGTCTTCATAGTAAAAGCAAAATGCCCTGTCGCGCGCGACGCCGATGCGCACATGCTCGCCCGCATCCGAAATGTCCGGCGGCGTGAATGCGAGCGGCGGCGCGCTCTTCGCGATTTGCAGCAGCGCGTTCAAATCGATCGTCTCCCGCGCCTTGGCGGCGAGACGCTGCATCTTCTCTTTCAGATCGTCCACCTCTGCCGCGGTGATGAGGCCAAGGTGACGGCTCTCGAGCGAGCAGTCGGGCATTTGCGGCAGAAAGCCGCAGGCGCGCACGCTGAAGCGTTCTTCGATCGCCCGCGCAAGCGTCGGATAGCTCATCGCCGTGCAGCCGTTCAGAATGACGCCGCGGATGCGGTTTTCCGTCGCAAAGTGCAGAAATCCGTCGAGCACGGCCAGCACTGACAATCCCGCGCCCTTCGCGTTCAGCACGAGCACGACGGGACTTTCCGTCCGCTGCGCGACCTCAAAGGTGCTCGCGCGCGAGGAATCAAGGCCGATGCCGTCGTAATAGCCCATCACGCCCTCGATGACCGTCACGTCCTTCCCTGCGCCGTTTTGCGCGAGGAGGAAGCGCAGCGTGTCGTCGTCAAAAAAGAAGGGGTCCAAATTGCTGCTCTTCGCGCCGATGATCTCGCGGTGGAACATGGGGTCAATGTAATCGGGACCGCACTTCGCCGCGGCGACAGAAACGCCGCCGTCGACAAGCGCCTGCAAGATCGCGCATGTCACCGTCGTCTTGCCGCAGCCGCTGTTCGTTCCGGCAATGAGCAATCTCGGCGCTGCCTTCTGCATGTTCCGCCCTCCTTTTATCGTATCTGTAAAGCAGTTTTCCTTGTATGATTTACGGTACAAATTCCAATGTGCTGAAGCACTCGTCGTACTTCCCGCGCTCCAAGTGATAGAGCTGCGCGATGTAGTCGCTCGTGAAGATCTCCTCCGGCGTGCCGATGCGGTCGATGCGGTCGCCCGCGACGCAGATGACTGTGTCCGAAATGCGCCGCGCCAGATCGAGCTCATGGAGCGAGAGCAGCACGGCGAGGTCGTTTTCGCGCACCATGCGCTTGAGGACGGAGAGCAGTTCCAGTTTGTAGCGGATGTCCAAAAAACTCGTCGGCTCGTCGAGCACGATAAGCTGCGGCTGCTGGCACAGGGCCCTCGCGAGCAGAATGCGCTGCCGCTGGCCGTCGCTGACGGCGGAAAACGGCGCGTCGGCGAACGCGAGCGCGTCCACCTGAGAAAGCGACTGCTCGACGATCTTCTTGTCCTCGTCCCGCAGGACGCCGAGCCTTCCCGTGTAGGGATAGCGGCCCGAGCTGACCACATCGCGGCAGGTCATGAGCTCCGGTTCGACGCGCGCGGTCATCAAGATCGCCATGCGCCGCGCGACGCCGTTGCGGCTGCGCGAGCGCATCGTCTCGCCATCCAGATACACTGTGCCGGAAAACTCCGGCAGCTGACCGATGACGGTTTTCAGGATCGTCGACTTGCCCGAGCCGTTCGGCCCGATCAGCGTAACGATCTTTCCCCTCTGCACGCAGAGGGACACATCCTCGATGAGGGGCTTGCCGTGGTAGCCGACGGATAAATTCTTTGTCTCCAAATAGCCGCTCATTCCCGCCCCGCCTTTCTGCGCACCATCATGTAGATGACGACCGGCGCGCCGAACACCGCCGTGACCGAGCTGATGCTGACTTCCGTGGGCGCAAAGGCCGTGCGCGCGATGAGATCACACGCAAGGCAGAAGATGCCCCCGCCGAGGAAGCTCGCCGGGATCAGCAAAAGCGGCTCCGCCGTCTTGAAAAGCGCCTTCATCAGGTGCGGCAGCGCGATGCCGACAAACGAGATGGGGCCGGCGAAGGCCGTCACGCAGGCAGATAACACGCTGGAGAGCAGGATGAGCGCCGCGCGGAACGCCTTGATCGGCACGCCCATGTTGCGCGCGTAGACCTCGCCGAGCTGATAGGCGCGGATCGGCTTGGAGAGGAAAAATGTCAAAATCAGCGCGATCCCGCACACCCAGGCCATCGTCGTCACGTTTTCCCACTTCATGCCGGAAAACGAGCCGTTCGACCAGTTGTGCAGGTTCACGATGTTTGAATCGTCCGCGAACGTGACGAGAAAATCCGTCAGCGCTGAGCAGATGTAGCCGATCATCACGCCGCAGACGACGAGAAGGCTCATCTGATTGACCCGCTGCGAAATGAGCAGGATGAGGCCCATCGAGAGCATCGCGCCGATGAACGCCGCGCTGATCAGCAGCGCTGACGATGATCTGACGCCGCGGCTGAGGAAAACGATCATCGCGATCGACACCGCAAGCTTCGCCCCCGACGAGATGCCCAGCACAAACGGCCCCGCGATGGGATTGTGGAAAAACGTTTGCAGAAGATACCCCGACACGGACAGCGCACCGCCTAAAATGAGCGCCGACGCCATGCGCGGCAATCTAATTTGCATAATGATCTGCTTTTGCGTCAGGTCATCCCCGCCGCCGAGCAGAATTTGTCCTATCTGAGACGCGGAGAGCTGCACGCTGCCCGCGAATAAATTCCAGATCAAAAAAACAGCCAAAAGGACGAGCAGCAGCAAAAAGCCGCACCACGTCCGTGTTTTCCGCTTCCGCTCCATGCCCGTCCCTCCTGTCTGTTTCAACTTTCCAGTCAAAAATTATTGCAGCTTTGTCAAAAACCGGAGCGGCGTATCCGCCCCGCTCAAAACGGTGTGGAGATCCACGACGAGGTCGCTCAATTCGAGCGATTCCTGATAAAAGTCCTTCGTCAGGCACCAGACGTTCCCGTTCTGCACGGCCTTAAAGTCGCCGAGCAGCGGTTCGAGCGCTAAAAGCTCGTCGATCGTCGTAAGCCCGCCGTCGATGATGCTGTTATAGATGAGCACATCCGCGTCGTGCGCGCCGCTGTAAAATGCCTCCATCTGGATGGTGACGGTGGACTGGGCGTTCTCCTCTTCCGTGTTGTCAAAGGAGACGTATTCCCCGCCCGCCATGGCGATGGATTTAGCGACATAGTCCGTCGACTTTCGCACATTGACCGCGCCGTTGCTCGTCACATAGAAGAATGTGACGGTCTTTCCCGTGGGCGCAGCGCCCAGAATGCCCGAAACGCTGTCCATTTTCTCCTCAAACAGCGCCGCGGCCTCGTTCTCCTTGCCGATGAGCGCACCGTAGAGCTTGACCCACTCCATGCGGCCAAACGGCTCGCTCTCGTAGCTGGACATTTCCACGAGCACGGGGATACCCAGCGTTTCAAACTGCTCGATGACCTCGGGCGAGTGGTAGATCATCGTGTTTTCAAGCACCAGATCGCAGCCCTGCGACAAGATAAGCTCGTAATCAGGCTCGGAGTATTTGCCCGCGTAAAGCATGTCACCCGCGCTCATGGCCTCCTTCGCCTGCTCGATATACCAGTCCGACTCCTTGCGTCCACTGAAGCGGATGCTGTCGACCGCGTCCAGCTGGGCAAAGCTGTCCATCGCCGCGCTGGCGACCAGATAAATTTCATCAAGCGGCTGCTGCAAAACTGTCACGCCCTCCGGCACGCCGCCGGGCACGGCCGCGCCCTCCGCCACGAGCAGAAACTCCTGATCCTGCCCGACGGTGATGCGCTTGTAGTCGTCGTCCGCGTAGGAAACGGAAAACTGCGTGGCGTAGTCAAGCGGCATGGTCTTGTCAAACGACAGAGCATCCCACGCGACCGCCGCGTCTTCGCCGTTCGAACCGTCCTGCGCTTTGTCCCCGCAGGCGCAGAGCGTCAGCACGGCCAACAGCGTGAGAAGCGCGCGCGGCAGGCGTCTCATCTGTTCACCTCGGCGCTTGAGGCGTCGAACGTCAGCGTGTAGTCGATCTCGTGCGGCGTGCTCATGGCGGTGGTGTCGCCGACCACGGCAAGCGGCGTATCCAGCGCGGCGACGGGGATCTCAAACGTCGAGCCGTTTTCGGTCGAGAGCACGTCGCAGCGCTCGCCGTCCACGAGCATATAGTCATAGTGGCTGCTGCTCCAGACGATGGTGGCGGTCATCTTGCCGTCCGCGACCGTCAGCGTACAGGGTGACTGGATGCTCGCCTTGCCGCTGCCGCCCTCGAGCGTCACGGCGATCGTGTAGGTGCCGTCGGCCAGCGTCTCGGCGGGCGCGGCGTCGTCGTCTTCCTTCAAAACGGCGTTCGTCACGGAGACCTTGTGGTCATACCACTTGCCCTTCGTGCCGATGATGGCGACGTCGAACTCCTCGTCCAGCGCGGGCACGGGGATATCAAAGCCATTGACCTCCTCGCTCAGGCCGTCGGAATAGGTGACGGTGTCGGTCGTGGGCTGCAAGAGCGCCGCGCCATCTTTCTGCGCGTCCTCCGCCGTGCCGCAGAAGAGGTTCAGAATGCTCTTGGACGGCAGGCTGATGTGGATCGTCATCTGGCCGTTTTCGACCGTCAGCGTCCCCTTGCCCTCGCATGCCTCGTTCACGTGGAACATGCTGCTGTCGGTATTGAAGTCCGCGGTGTAAACGCCGTCGGCGAGCGCAGGCTCGGTGTTGGTGTCCTGCGGATCGCCGTCCCCGCTCTTCTGCCCGCAGCCGAAAAGCAGCGTGCAGAGCAGCAGCGCGGTCAGCATCAGTGTCAGTGTTCTTTTCATTGGGAAATACCTCCATCCGGAAAAGGCCCCGAAGCGGTGCACAATCGCTTCGGAGCCCTTTGGGTCTATTTACGCGTTCAGGGCGTCAATGGCGGCCTGGGTGTGGGCGATGTAGAGCGCCTGGATGTCGGCAATCTCGCCGAGGCCCGCGATCTGGCAGTCGACGGTGAAGTCGGCAGCCTCGAACATGGACTTCCAGGAATCGTCGTCGCTGCCGGCCATGTCGTTGTTGGCGTGGTCACCCGCAACGACCATCAGCGGGCGCAGGATGACGTTGGTGTAGCCCGCGGCCTTGACGGCCTCGATGACGGACTCGCAGGAGGTCTCCTCCGGCTCGCCCTCGACCGTGCCGATGAAGACGTTCTCATAGCCAAGGTTCTGCATCTGAGCGCTCATCTGGCTGTAGCTGACCTTGGCGACGTGTGCGGTGCCGTGGCCCATGAAGACGAACGCGGTGCCGGCTTCCTTGGCAGCCTCGAGAGAGTCAAAGCCGCTTGCCTCGACCGCAGCGGCGGTGATGGCCTTGGCAACAGCTTCCTTGTCGGCGTTGATGACGGTCGCGTCGCTGCCGACCTCGCCGAGCAGGGGTTCAGCGATGGAGACGGACTCGAACTGATCACGATACTCGTCGATGACGGTGCACATTTCGTCATACTCCGCGCCGTGCATCAGGTGCGTCGGCTGCACGACGAGGTTCTTGACGCCGTTGGCCACAGCGCGGTCGAGCGCCTGGGTCATGTTGTCGATCTTCTCGCCGTCGCGGGCCTGAATGTGGTTGATGATGATCTGAGCCGTGAAGGCGCGGCGGACGGACCAGTCGGGATAGGCCTCCTGCAGGGCGTCCTCGATGCTCTTGATATCGTTGACGCGGCTGTCGTTGTAGGACGTGCCGAAGGAGACGACCAGAAGCTCGTTCTCGCCGATGTCATCCTGGTTGCGGGGATCGTCCTTGGACGCATCGCCCGTGTCAAGGCCGAAGTACTCGGGGCTCGCTTCCTCACCCTCGACCATGGACTTCTGCTCGTCGGTCAGCGCGTCCCAGGCAGCCTTGGCAGCCTCGCACTGCGCGTCGGTCTCATCGGTGCGCTCCTGAACATAGATCGCGTCAATGAGCGCGGCGACATTGTCGGCCGCGGCCTTGTCGGTGTTCTCCGTGTTCTGCGTGTCGTCGGCAGCGTCGTCCTTCTTGCTGCCGCAGGCGGTCAGCACGCCCAGCAGCATTACGGCTGCGAGCAGGATTGCAAGTGCTTTTTTCATGTTTCTCTTTACCTTCTTCTTCAAAAATCGTTCTGAAAGAAATATAAAAGCGGCCATGGTGACCCACAGCCGCTCTCACGATTCCAACCAGCAACACCGCGCCGCGAAAAAATCGCGCCGCGGGTAAACTCGCAGAAATATCAGCCTGTGTGCAGCGGGCTTGAGATTTCCCGCAGAGGCAGGTCTCCTGACTTCGTTCATCGCGGCGCTGCCCTTCCCAGTTTCCCAGTGGCTACGCAGGCCGTTCCCGTACACAGTGACTGCATCGTTCCGGATTCGCACCGGATTCTCTATTCTCCGCCTCGCGGCGGCACCTCTGCGATACAATTTTACATTTTTTCAGACATAGCAGATTATAGCATTCCCCGTCGAATTGTCAATGAGGAAAGCGCGGCGTCCCTTTTACCTTTTGTGTTGATGGTAAAAACTCCGTCGATTTCACCAAAAGCGTGCCCCAGATACCTAATTTCCGAGAGGATACCTAATTTTTAGGATATCCTCTTTCCTTTGCCTGCTGTCTTAAAACCGTAAGCGTCAAACCACCCCGCGCATGGACAGGCATGAGACAATAGTATCGTCAGCATCGAAATAACAGTAGCTTTGTGCGGTGAGTTGTGGTATGTGTTGTGGCTGCCAAAGGAGGGGATTCCATGTACGACTACATGAAAGCCTTGCAGGAACGGTTTGACAAGAAGCCGCCGGAGCAGCTCGTCCGCGCTGTCCAATCCGCCCGCGAAGAGGTCCGTGAGGGAATGGATGATGAGAAGCGCAAGAAGCTGCTCCGTCTGCTGGACGCACAGAATATGTTACTGGAGGAGGCCACGCTGCTGAGCTTTACGGCGGGCTTCAAACTGGCATGTGGCATGGCAAAGGAGCTGGAAACAGATGGACTCTATGCTCCTACGCCTATTATTCACAATAATAGGTGAAAATCAACCTACGTTATTGAGCTCGGGTAGCTCGGTCATCGCGGCTTTAGACCGCCTCGAGTGTATTTACGGCGCGGTGTTCTATGAGATTTTCAAAACGATAATCGTAGACAACGGCTCCGAGTTCGCGGACGCTGACGGCATCGAGCGGAGCGCCCGGCACAAGGATGCAAAGCGGACGACGGTCTATTACTGCCATGCGTATAGCTCTTGCGAGCGCGGCACGAACGAGAATATTAACCGCATGATATGGCGGCAGTTCCCGAAAGGGACGGACTTCGACAAGGTGACGGCGGCGGAGGTTAAGTGCGTCGAGACGTGGCTCAATGATAACCCGAGAGAAATCCTCAGCTTATGTCCTCGGCGGAGGCTTTCAAGATAGCGTTTGACCGGGCGGCGTGAACGCTCTAAAAATTTATTCTATCTTTTTCGCACAAAATACTTGACATTTGCGGAGCTCAGGTAGTTCTCCGCTGCAAGCAGGCGGATGAGCAGCGGCGAAAACGCGATGATACCGCCCGCGCAGAGGTAGATTGCGTACGGAGGTTCATGCTTCGTTCGTCTCTGAAAAGGTGAAGAAAATGCCTGCTGTCAAGAATGGTTTCAAAATTGAGATTCAATGTGCCGACATCGTGATCGTGGAGATGCAGCCCTATTACTTTGCTTTTTAGCTTTCTGTTTGGAATTGCTTTTCAGCCTTCTGCCTGATATAATAATGGTAGCATAACGCGAGAAGCTTATCGATAGGATCGGGTGTATTTATGTGAACGCCAAGACCTGATCGGACAAAGAAAGGGCGGGGAGAATGTTATGTCAGAGATAATGTGGCACATCTGCATTTCGAGCATCTACACCCGTGACCGAGTTAGAATGCTTTCTACGATGGGAACGCTTTAATTGCAATTGTGGTCGGAATTCATTGATACTGTTATCTTTTTGAGCTTTGCTTATGGCTGGATACAAATGTTAAGGGAGATATTGATATGGCATTTTTAAATGAAAACGAATGGATACGCCTCAATGAGATCGCATACAATATTTCATTTATCTATACAGTAGAGGAAATGCAGCATGAAATTCTCAACCGATGGCTTCCTTTTTTGATTTCGTATGATAGCGCAATTTTTGCCCGAATCTCTACTGCGGAGAATGGATCCTATCAGTTTCAGGCCCCAGCGGCTTTTCATCTGCCTCAGCAGGCTGTCGATGTCTGGATGCAGGAAAGCCTGAATTCAGATGCTTTTCGCTGGGCGCTGTATACCTGTAAAGGCGGTGCTTTTCGGGAATCTATGGCATCTTCGGATGAACAGGTGAATAGCAGCGGAATCTACCAGAACTTCTATCTGCCCAATCACTTGGCATATTCCGTCGGCCTTTCCATCTCCTTTCGAGAAGAACCGGTCGGCTTATTGAAATTGTACCGGCAAGCTGATAAGCCTCCGTTTAGCGAACGGGATATGTTTGTATTGGAGCAGTTGCACAAGCACTTTGCATACCGTTTAGTATATGAAGCAAAAAAGGGAGACACCCGCTATTTTTACGCAAAAGGATATCATGAAAAGTTGTGCAGCCAGTACGGCTTGACCAGTCGAGAAGGGGAAATGTTAGATTTGGCCGTACACGGGCTGTCCAATGAAGATATCGCTCAAAAAATGAATATCAGTATCCATACGGTAAAAAAACATTTCCACAGCATATATACCAAAATGAATGTGCGTAACCGGATACAGATGATCCAGAGTCTTCCTGTATCAACCAACAAGATCGATTTTGATGCGCTATAAATAAAACTTGGGAAAAATGTACCGCCTGCATTGGCTAAACTGCATTATCCTTTGGTAGTATATAAAGATTCGTTGGTCTTACATCGGGACACAGAAGGCTTGTCCAAATAATATACAGACTACATAAAATGGAACTGGCGCTGAATTTTAACGCCGGTTCCATTTTGCTATATTTGGGGTACAAAAGTTAGGGGATGCATATGAAACGAAGCGATATTTGGTGGGCAGTTGCTTATGGGTTGTTGGCTGTGTTTACGGTACTCTTTTGCGTCACAGGAGGCTTTGCCAAGGTCAATATAGCGTATCCTTATCTGGCAGGTTTTGCGCAATTCGCTGTCTATGCTACGGCGGGTGAGTTGCTCTCCGGACGTATGTTGGAGGGAACTTGGCAGATCAACCGGGCGACTTGGTTCAAAAGCCTGAGTTGGGGAATAGGAGGCGTCCTTGTCACGCTGGCCTTTACCGTGTTCAGCCAAGGTACCCGGCAAGCCATGGCAGCAGGTCTTCTTCCGGGATATGGAAATGCTCTGGCACAGGCCTTTTTTACCAGCGTTACCAATAATCTGTTTTTTGCTCCTATTCATTCCGCTCTGATGCGAGTATGTGGAAATTATGCTGAAATCCGCTTTTTGGCGGGGCAGCATATCACTCCACGCCAAGCGGTGGACTCTGTAGATTGGGGAGAATTGATCGATTTTACTCTGTTTAAAACGATTCCTCTCTTTTGGATCCCCGTCAATACCGTGGGATTTCTTCTTCCGCAAGAATATCGTATCGTATATGCAGCGGTGCTTTCCTTGGCATTTGGAATATTGATGACTGTTCTCAAATTAAGGGAACGGAAGAATCGGAGTAGAAAGGAGTTACCTATATGATTCAAATTTCAGACAACACTCAGCAGATCCAACCCTCCAAGATTCGAAAAATGTTCAATAAGGCGCTGGAGTACGATCATGTCATTAGTTTTACACTGGGAGAGCCGGATTTTACTGCCTCGCCGAACGTAGTGGAGGCTGGGTGCAGGGCCATTCGTGAAGGAAAGACCAAGTATTCAGAAAATGCAGGGCTGCTGGCTCTGCGCCAGGCGATTGCAGAGTATCTCCATCGCACAGAGGGACTCTCTTACGATCCTGCAAGCCAAATTGTGGTGACGCCTGGAGCCATGGGAGCCTTGTTTTTGGCGCTGAAAGTGCTGCTGAATCCTGGGGATGAGGTTATCGTCAACGAACCCTGCTGGACTAATTATGTCCAACAGATTCGGATGTGCGGCGGCGTGCCGGTGTCGGTGAAAACCAACGCACAACGGGGATTTGATTTGGATGTATCCGCTATTGCCGAAGCTGTTACCGATAAGACAAAGGCCATTATTCTAAACAGCCCATGCAACCCCACAGGAGCTGTAGCCAGCACTGAAACGCTGCTCCAACTGGCCGAATTGGCCCAGAAGCAGGACTTGGTGATCTTGGCTGATGAGGTGTATAAGCACATCCTCTTTGATGGAAGGACTTATACAAGCTTTGCTGCTCTGCCTGGAATGAAAGAACGGACCCTGGTTATTGATAGCCTTTCCAAAACCTATGCGATGACCGGTTGGCGTATCGGTTATGCTGCCGGACCGGAAAATGTGATCCGGAATATGGTCAAGCTGCAGGAAAATGTCAGTGCTTGTGCGGCCACTCCCTGCCAGGTCGCGGCTATTGAAGCTTTGGAAGGTCCACAAGACCACTTGAAGTATATGGTGGAGCAGTATCGCCTGCGCCGTGACTATGTGATGAGGCGGATATCTGAGATCCCTGGTTTGTCCTGCCATGCTCCGGCTGGGACTTTCTATGCATTTATTGACATCAGTCAACTGGGTATGCCTTGTGAAGAATTTGCCATGAAGCTGCTGGAAGAACGACAGGTGGTAGTGGTACCCGGTACGGCCTTTGGCGAATTTGGCGAGGGATATATCCGTCTGTCCTATGCGACATCCATGCAGTGCCTGGAGCAGGGGCTGCAGGAGCTGGAGGAGTTTGTCAGATCCCATGAGACTGAGGGGGACCCCGCATGAGTATGATCAACGGTACCCGCTTATATGATCATTTGACCCGACTTGGGCGAATCGGTTTTGTGCCGAAAGAAGGAACCACACGATTGCCGTATACCCCTGCCTATGACGAAGGACGAATCTATGTTCAACAGTGCATGGAACAGGCAGGACTTCAGACATCCGTCGATCCTGTAGGGAATCTGATCGGTACGCTTCCCGGTCAGGGAGAGATCATTTGCATTGGATCCCACATCGATACGGTGCCGGGGGGCGGGATTTACGACGGAACCTATGGTGTGTTGTCCGGAATCGAGTGTGTGCAGCGCCTTAAGGAGTTGGGATATCAAAATCGGCATCCCATCCAGGTGATTGCATTTACCGAGGAGGAGGGCAATGTCATTGGCGGAACTTTTGGAAGTAAGGCATTTACCGGCGGAGAGATTGATGAAGCTATGCGGCCAAATCTGGCCCTCCACGGACTTACAATGGAGCAGGTCGGCGCCTGCCGAAGAGATCTGACCCAATATCAGTGTTACTTGGAGTTACATATTGAGCAGGGCGGGTTATTAGAAGCTGAAAGGATGCAAATAGGCGTAGTTGATGGTATTGTGGGCATCGTGCGCTATCGCATGACGGTTTCCGGCTGTGCCAATCATGCAGGCAGCACACCCATGCATCTGCGGGATGACGCGCTGGTGAAAGCCTGCCGGATCATTACCCAGCTTATGGAACGGACTGAGGCCGCTTCGCCGGATATGGTCTGCACTGTAGGAACCCTTCAGGTGTTCCCAGGAGCGGTCAATGTGATTCCGGGCAAGGTGGAGTTTATTGTGGAACTGCGCAACCCAACGATGGAGCCCATGGATCAGGTCATTGACTCCGTGCTGAAAGAGCACCCGGAGCTGGTAGGCGAAGAATATATTCGCCAGTCGCCTACCCAGTGCAGCTCTAAGCTGATAAAGCTGAGCGAGACACTGTGCCGCAACAGCGGTATCCGTTTTCGCAGAATGTTCAGCGGTGCAGGACACGATCTGATGAATTGGGGAAAAGCGGTTCCCTCCATGCTTCTGTTCATTCCCAGCAAAGACGGGATTAGCCACTCTATCCGAGAATACAGCGCTCCTGAGGATTTGTACCAGGGAGCTGAGCTGCTGATGAAGATGGTTCAGGCTTTGGACCAAGAGGAGGGAAAATTGTGAAGATTAAAATCATCAATCCCAATACGACGCAATCCATGACTGAAAGTATAGAAAATTTAGCACGTCGAGTGGCACGCAGCGACACTCAGGTTTGGGCGGTTACTCCGGCATCCGGGCCGGACAGCATCGAATGTTATGTGGATGAGTATTTGGCTGTTCCGGGGGTCCTGAAAGAAGTGATCCGGGGAGACCGAGAGGAAGGCGCCGATGCATTTATCATCGCCTGCTTTGGTGACCCTGGGCTTCAGGCAGCCAGAGAGGTCACCTCCAAGCCTGTGCTGGGTATCTGTGAGTCGGCCATTGCTGCTGCCAAATTTATAGCGCCGTACTTTTCTATCGTATCGGTCTTGGATCGGTCTCGCAAGGTTACAGAGGATGTGGTGTCCAACTATGGAGCGGAAAAGTTTTGCCGTTCTATCCGATCCACAGGTTTGAGCGTGCTGGAATTTGGCAGGGACCCCAAGAAGGGATTGGAAGCGTTAGCCTATCAGGGAAAGTTAGCCGTGCAGCAGGACGGCGCCGAATGTATTTTGCTGGGGTGCGCTGGTTTCGTGGACTTTGTTGAGGACCTGTCCGCCCAGCTGGGTGTTCCCGTGTTGGATGGGGTAATGCCAGCAGTTAAATTTGCGGAAGCCATGGTAGATATGGGGCTGCGTACCAGCAAGGTGTCTACTTGGGGCTTCCCAGAGCAGAAGAATATCGTAGGCTTTCCCATGTTTACCAAACAAGAATTGATATTTTAGGAGATGACAGTATGCGTACCTTGATTAAAGGAGGCACAATCGTAACCGCAGAACAAGAGTATGTGGGGGATATCCTGGTGGAGGGCGATGTGATCCGCGCAATGGGGACACATTTGGACGAAGCTGCAGATCGTGTGATAGACGCCAAAGGTAAATATGTGTTTCCGGGAGGCGTAGACCAGCACACCCACTTTTCCGCCCTGTGCAATGTCGGCAACCGTGACACCGCCGGATATGAGACGACCGACTCTGCTATTGTAGGCGGCACGACCACCATTGTGGACTTTGCTCCGCAGGATCCGGATCGCGGACTGCTGGATTCCATTGATTATCGAATCAATGTGCGGGCGAAGGATAAGTCTTGTGTTGATTTTGCACTGCATTCCATGGTAACATATATTATGGACAGTATCTTTGATGAGATCGAAGAATTTCCTCGGAGAGGCATTTCTAGCATCAAGATTTTTATGGCCTACAACGGCTCTCCGCTTCATGTAGATGACGGTACTTTCTTCCGTATTCTGGAGAAGAGCCGACAGGTTGGCGCTACGGTATTTGTGCACGCAGAGAATGGAGAGATCCTGAATTTCCTCCGCAGTGAGTGTGTAAAGAAGGGCCAACTGACGCCGCATTACCATTATGTTTCCCGTCCGCCTTTTACTGAGGCGGAGGCGGTGCGCCGGGCTATTTATCTGGCTGGTCAGACCGATACGCCTCTTTATATTGCTCATATGACCTGTCGGGAAGCCATTGCCGAATTACAAAAGGCCAAGGGAACTGGCCAGCGGGTTTCCGGCGAGACTTGCACTCACTATCTGACCACCACTAAGGAAGTTCTGGATAATCCGGATTTCAATGAAGCGGCTAAGTTCGTTTGCTCCCCCGCTTTGCGGGATCGTGAGGACTGCGAGGCTCTTTGGCAGGCATTATCCGACGGACTGCTGACGGCGGTCTCATCCGACCACTGCGGTATAGATGTGGCAGAGCTCAAGCAGGCCGGCAGGAATGATTTTACTCAGATTCCGAACGGTTCCCCCGGCGCCGGCGATCGACTGCATATGGTGTGGACCGAAGGTGTATGCACGGGAAAGCTGACCCGCCAGAAATTTGTAGATGTTATTGCCACTCAGCCGGCAAAAATCAACGGTATCTATCCGAGAAAGGGAACGCTGGCGGTAGGTTCTGACGCAGATGTTGTCATTTTCGATCCCAATTATGAGGGGACAGTTCATCTGGCAGATAACCCTAACGGCGTGGACTACAACCTCTATGAGGGCCGTCGTCAGTCTGGTCGGGTGGAGACGGTTCTGCTGCGAGGCCAGGTTGTAGTGGAGAACGCCAAGTTTGTGGGCCGCTACGGCCAGGGAAAATTTATCCCTGCAAATATGTACGCATCCGGTTACGAAAACCGAAATTAACCAAGTGTGATCCGTAGTTACTCGCGCTGCCAAAACCGAAGATGTTGGGAGCGGTGGGAGGCTGGAAACCGGAGTGCGCAAAACGTTTGGTCTGTTCATGAAAATATACGGTATATAGTATGATCAGTCTCGTTCAAAGCTGATATGCCGTGTCTTGATTTTGCAAGCCTTACGTTTTGCGCATCCCTGGACCGAGAAAGTGAGGAGGTGTGATTTGCAGATTCGGATAGGGCCTGTAGTTGCGGAAGCAGAGATTCCATGAAAAAAAACCATAGATAATTTATAACAGGAGGCTTGTTATATGGATACTACATATGGAGTGTTGTGTCTCATTCCCCCCATCGTGGCAATCGGATTGGCCCTGTGGACCAAACAGACGATTTTCTCTTTATTCATCGCGGTTTGGTTGGGGTCCACAATGATGAACGGCTTTAACCCTTTGGTTGGTTTTGTCAAAATTATCTCGGACTATATGATCCCCTCTCTCAGCGGAAATGCATCTTTGATTATTTTGGTTACACTCTCCGGCGGTATGATCGCCATGCTCCGTAACACTGGTGCTGCAGAGGCCTTTGCTACCAAGGTGACAAAGGTTATCAATACTGCTAAGAAGGGGCAGATCGTTACTTGCCTAAGCGCCTTCATTTTCAGCTATACGGAGCCCTGCCTCATGCTTGGTACTATCATGCGGCCCGTTACTGACATGGTGCGCATCTCTCGGGCAAAATTGGCTTATATCTTGGATTCCATGGGATGCAATTTAGCTGCGCTTTCTCCCATTAGCAGCTATGGTCCCTTTATCACGGGACTGATTGCCGCAGAGCTGTTGGCAAGCGGCGTTGAGGGCAACGAATGGGGCATCTGGTTGAATATGCTTCCGTTCAATCTGTATGGCGTATTTGCCATGATTTCTGTTTTGATCGTTGCTGCTTTCGGCTTGAACTTTGGCCCTATGTACAAGGAAGAAAAGCGGGCCAGAGAGACCGGAAAGCTGCTGGACGACGGGGTTCAGCCCTTGGTTCCAGAGGTGAAAAATGAGCTGCCCGCAGATTATAAGCTTACTATGTGGAACTTTATTATCCCTATTGTTTGCCTGTTTGGTTCTCTCTTTGCCACCATTTTCTGGTCCGGCGATCTGGTTAACAACGGGTTGGTGGGATGCTTCCGCAGTGCCAACATTACACTTGCTATTTGCATCGCCTTTATGGGTGGCGCGCTGGGTGCGGGCATCATGGGTGTAAGCACCAAGCTCTTCAGCGTGACCAAGGCGTTCGATACCTTTGTCAACGGTATGGCCGAACTGATCTCGGTTCCCTTTATTCTGGTGTGCGCATGGTCCTTGGGCTCTATCGTCAAGGGTATGGGGACCAGCGAGTTTCTGATCCATATTGTGGAGCAGTACCTGACTCCCGGCATGGTTCCGGCTTTGGTATTCCTGTTTGGCGCACTCATTTCGTTCTCGACCGGTTCCTCTTGGGGCGTGTGGTCTATTATGATGCCCATTGCTTTCCCGATGGCCATCGCCTTTGATATTTCCATTCCGTTTGTTGTTGGCGCCGTGATTGGCGGTGGTCTGTTCGGCGACCAGTGCTCCCCTATCTCCGATACGACTGTGCTCTCTTCTACCGGTGCTTCCTGCAACCATATCGTCCATGTTATGACGCAGCTGCCCTACGGAATTACGGTTGGTATTTCGGCTTTCGTGGGATTCCTTTTTGGCGGACTGACCGGACAGTATGTCTTGAGTATTGCGGTTACTGCTGCTATTCTGACAGTGAGCCTGTTCACTCTGACTCAGCTTACCAAACGGCGTTACCCTGAGAAGGTACACTAACTGCTTTGCCGTTGGAATAGGAGACATTTATGAAAAAGATTGATACCATTGTGGTGGCCCCGCATTTCTATACGATGGAGGGAGCCGGCGTAGGCTATCATAGTGATGCCGCTATGGCTGTAGACGGAGGCAAAATCTTGAAGGTGGGCAACCGGCCTGAGATTTTAGCGGAATATACAGCTGAGGAAATGATCACCTTGGATCATCATATGGTGCTGCCTGGTTTTATCGACGGCCATATGCATACTGCATGCAATATTATGCGCGGATTGGCCCAAGACACCAACAGTTGGATGATGTTCGGCCTCCAGCCCTTTGACAACGCGGTCAATGACGAGGAACGGGATGCGGGCAGCCGAGTGGCCATTCTGGAGGCCGTCCGGGCAGGCACTACCACACTGGGCGACTATGAATCCAAAATGGAAAATGTGTGTGCTTTCATCGATAAGGTGGGCGCCCGAGGGAATATTGCACAGACGATTCGAGCGGCTAAACGACGGGTTTATCAACCGGGCGAACTCTATGAGTTTGATGATGCCATGGGAGAGGAAAGCCTGAATCGAAACATTGATCTGTATAATAAATGGAACAACAAGGCAGGGGGACGGATTAAGATCCTGTTTGGCCCGCAAGGCGCTGACTTTGTCAGCCCGGAGATGCTGTTGCGTATCCAAAAGGCGGTCAAGGAGCGGGGTACCAAAATCCATATGCATGTGCAGCAAGGAGATCGAGAGACCTATCAGATCGTCCAGCGCTATGGCAAGCGTCCTACAGCTTTTCTGGATGAGTTGGGCTATCTGGATGAATCTCTTATTGCAGTCCATCTTACTGACTGTACAGATGAGGAAGCTGCCCTTATTGCCAAACGAGGTGCCTCAATGATCGTTAATCCGGGTTCGATCGGCATCATTGATGGCATTGTCTGCCCAAGTGTTGTTTTCCAGCAGGCGGGCGGTGTGGTGGCCTTGGGTTCCGATCAGGCTCCGGGCAACAACTGCCATAACATCATCAATGAGATGAAAAATGTTTGCCTCTTCAACAAGATCAAGTATCAGAATCCGGAAGTTATGCCCGCCTGGAAGGCCCTGCGTATGGCCACCATTGAGGGTGCCCAAGCGATTGGCTTGGGCGATACCGTAGGCTCTCTTGAGCCTGGAAAATGCGCGGACTATATTGCTATAGATCTCAGTTGTCCCTCCATGTTGCCGGTGTACACTTACCCAATGCGCAACATGGTACCTAATCTGGTTTACAGTGCCAGGGGATCCGAGGTTTCGCTGGTTGCAGTGGACGGCAAGGTCATAATGCGAGACGGCGCGTTTACCTATGTAGATGAAAAAGAGTACTTAAATGAGATATCTAAGTACCCAGATGACATCGGTCGGCGTGCAGCAGATGAGTTCTTCTCCATTGATGGGACCAATGCTCATTTTATGCGTGAGGATAAGCTGTAAGCGCCTGTTTTGGGGCCTGGGGAAGACCTCCTCAGGCCCTTTTTATCAAGGTGGAAAGCTGTATGGCGGTCGGATATTGCGCGTTTGAATGGTCGTAACTGATTGCTGCATTTCCACAAAACGGTAATGAAGCAGCCTATAATGCTAAGTATTTTCAAATTTCTGCGGTTATGAAACGCCGTCTTTCGGGTATCTTGGTACAGGTTTCCTCTTTTGGAATCAATTGGACTCGGTGCTCCACCCGATATCAGAAAAACAGACTGCTAAGAGCTGCCCCATGATCAGTGTATTGCAATTTACAATAGGACTTTATTTTTGAAAACCTAAAAAGGTGTTTGTTAAGTATGAATCAGATTTTAGAACAAATATATAAAATTGGAATCATTCCTGTGATTGCTATTGACGACCCAGACAAGGCTGTCCCTTTAGCCAAGGCATTGGTAAAAGGTGGTCTGCCTGCCGCCGAAATTACGTTTCGGACCCAAGCGGCAGAGGCATCGATCCGTGCTATCTGCAAAGAGGTTCCGGAGATGCTGGTCGGTGCCGGTACGGTTACGACCAGCGAGCAGCTGGACTGTGCGCTGGCAGCGGGAGCAAAATTCATCGTCAGCCCTGGCTTCAATCCGGATATGGTCAAATACGGCCTCTCCAAGGGGGCTTTGATGCTTCCCGGCACCGCCACCGGCGGTGAGATGGAGCAGGCAATGAGCATGGGCTTGGATGCGGTGAAGTTTTTCCCTGCCGAGCAAAACGGCGGTATTGCCAAGCTCAAAGCACTGGCCGGTCCTTACCGCACATTAAAGTGGATGCCGACTGGAGGCATAAATGCCAAAAATCTGATGGATTACCTCTCTTTCGACCAGATCCTCGCCTGCGGCGGAACGTGGATGGTCAAAAAGGACATGATCGAAAACGAGCGGTGGGACGAGATCATCCGACTGTGCCGGGAGGCGGTCAAAACCATGCTGGGCATTGAGCTTGCGCACGTCGGCGTAAACTGTGGAAGTGCTGAAGAAGCGGAGTCGCTGGCCCGTGCAGTCAGCGTACTGCTGGGACTGGATGTGCGTCAGACGAGCAAATCGTGGTTCGCAGGAAGCGCGGTTGAGTACATGAATAAGCCCGGTCCGGGGGTAAAGGGACACATCGGCTTCCGAACGAACAGCGTGAAGCGCGCGATGTATCATCTTGGCCGTGCGGGCGTTGTATTCGATGAGGATACGCTTCAGTATAATGACAAGGGCGAGCCAAAATTCGTTTACATCAAGGGTGACTTTGGCGGCTTTGCCATTCACCTTCTGAATCGATAGGAGGAAAGAGTATGCCGAAAGTAGTAACCTTTGGAGAATTGATGGTTCGACTCCAGCCATACAATTATGAGCGCTTTGTTCAGGCGGACCACTTGGAGTTTTCTTTCGGTGGCGGGGAAGCTAACGTAGCTGTTTCGCTGGCTAACTACGGCCTTGACGCCGTCTACGTCACCAAACTGCCCGCGCATGCCATCGGACAGGCTGCGGTCAACTCTCTGCGCCGCTACGGCGTGGATACCTCTATGATCGTGCGTGGAGGCGACCGTATCGGTATCTACTATAATGAGAAAGGCGCGTCTCAGCGCGGTTCCGTTTGCATTTATGACCGGGCGCATTCTGCCATTCAGGAGTCCACTCCCTCCGACTTCGACTGGGATGTGATTTTTGAAGGCGCGGACTGGTTCCACTTTACCGGCATCACGCCTGCGCTTGGCCCCAACATGGTGGATGCCTGCCGTGACGCCTGCAAGGCGGCGAAGGCACACGGGCTCAAGATTAGCTGTGATCTCAACTACCGCGGCAAGCTGTGGAGCCGTCAGCAGGCACGCGAGGCCATGACTGATCTGTGTCAGTACGTGGACGTATGCATTTCCAACGAGGAGGATGCCAAGGATGTGTTCGGCATTGAGGCGGAGGCGACCGATATCTATGCCGGCGAGATCAACCGCGAGGGCTACAAGTCCGTTGCAAGACAGCTTGCTGATCGGTTTGGCTTTGAAAAGGTCGCTATCACGCTGCGCGAGTCCCGCTCGGCGTCCGACAACGGTTGGAGCGCCATGCTGTTTGACGCTGTCGGCGATGAATACCATTTCTCCAAAAAATATGACTTGCATATCGTTGACCGCGTGGGTGGCGGCGACAGCTTCGGCGGCGGTCTGATTTACGCACTGCTCGCCGGTAAGGGCAATCAGCGGGCTGTGGAATTTGCCGTGGCGGCCTCCGCGCTCAAGCATACCGTCGAGGGCGATTATAACATGGTTACAGCGGCCGAGGTGGAAAAGTTGGCCGACGGCGATGGTTCCGGCCGCATCCAGCGCTGAATTGATTTTTAAAATATTCCCTGAATTTATAAAGTGTCATTGTAAGCTGCTGATCACTTCAAGATAGGAACTCTTGCGATTCTTCACCTTTCTTTCCTGAATACGGCATTGTTCGTTGGTGAAAGGGACTGATACCCTGCCAAAGCGACGAACAATGCCAAGGGAACGCAATGTTGGCAGACGAATAATAAGACCACGCAGCCCAGCGGGGCCGCGGTGCCAGAGAAAGCGGACGCACGCCAGAGGCGTGCATCCGCTTCCTCTGGCTTTTCTTTGCCCAAATGTGAGAGAGAAGTGAGATGCGCCAGGTAGCAGCAAGAGTGAAGCACCCATGCTTCGGCGTTCGAGTCGCATCAGTTCATAAAATCAACCGGCTGCATCTCGAAAATGTCGCCTGTCGCGGGGAAAAACTGCTTTTTGAAAAAACTGTTTTTAAAATTTTTTGCGGCGAAAAAAAGATAAATATGTGAAAACACCGCGCAAAAGCGCGGTGCTTTCTGTGCTGCATCTTTCATCAACACATTTTGGTATGCCCGACTGGATTCGAACCAGCGGCCTTCAGAGTCGGAGTCTGACGCTCTATCCAACTGAGCTACGGGCACATATTGAATTGGGACACAGGGGTTAACAAAGTAAGTATAGCAACTTTTCCCACTTCTGTAAAGCTAAAATTTTCGTCAAAGATCGTTAAAAAAATTGACAACTTCTTCTCTCGCTCGTATAATTGCAGTATCCTAAAACAAAGGATCGTTCCTTATGAAAAAACGCAAAATTTCCGACGCTGTCGTCCGGCGTCTTCCCCGTTACTACCGCTATCTCGACGATCTGCACTCCAAGGGCATCGTGCGCATCTCGTCGAGCTCGCTCGGCGAGCGCATGGGCATCACCGCCTCGCAGATCCGCCAGGACCTGAGCTGCTTTGGCGAATTCGGCCAGCAGGGCTACGGCTACAACATTTTGGAGCTGCGCACCGAGATCGGTCACATTCTCGGCGTGGACGAGCAGCACCGCCTCGTCGTCGTCGGCGCCGGCCACCTGGGCCACGCGCTGCTGCGCAACTTTGACTTCATGCAGACCGGTTTTCTGCTTGACACCGCGTTCGACGTCTCCCCCGCTCTCATTGGCACGCGCGTCAACAACGTGCTTATCCGCTCGTTCGACGAGATCGGCGACTATTTTGCCGCGTGCCATCCCGACGTCGCGGTACTGACCGTGCCCAAGCATATCGCGCAGGAGGTCGCCGAGCAGCTCGTTGCGCTCGGCGTGCGCGGGATCTGGAATTTCACCAATACGGAGCTGCACGTCGGCAGCGAGGTCTTCACCGAGGATGTCCACTTTGCCGACAGTCTGCTCACGCTGAGCTACCGCATCTCCAAGACCTCCGCCGAGGCGGAGGAGGAAGGAGCCAAACCGTGAAAAGGCCCATTGCCCTGCTCGCATCGCTCCTCGCAGTGACGGTGCTCGCCACCGCGGCCATGGCCGCAGGGGGAGACAGCAGCGACCCGCTGATCTCGCTCAACTATCTGCAAACAACGTTTACCACCAAGGCGAATTCATCCATCGACGCCGCCCTCGACAAGGCCGATCAGGCGGCGTATGCAAAGGCTGAGGCCGCGCTCCGCTCGACCATCGCCGCGGCAGAGGCCAACGTGGGCGCGCAGCGCGCCGACGTCTTCACCGAGTCGCGCCTCAAGCAGGGCGACATTCTCTCCGGCACGACCGGTCTTCAGGTCATCGTGCTGGCGGGCAGCGTCAATGTGCAGTTTTCCTCCGGCGCGGTCGTCGACGTGACGACCGGCAGCGAGGTCAGAAGCGGCGCGGCGCTCGCGGAAAATCACCGCTATCTCGTCGCCGAGGACACGACGGCGCTTTTCACCGTCACCGGCAAGACCGCGGTCGTGAATTACTGCGGCTTCTATTCCATCGCAAGCTCTTCCTCGGTCGACTATCCGGCCATGGCCGCCTCGCTCAAAACGCTCACGCTCTTCCGCGGGTCGGACACGGGCTACGGCGAGGGCTTTGACCTCGAAAAGGCCCCCACGCGCATGGAGGCGCTCATTATGCTCATTCGTCTTCTCGGCGAGGAGAGCGAGGCGCTGACCTGCACGGCCTACCAGCCCTTTACCGACGTGCCCGACTGGGCGCTGCCCTACGCGGCCTACGCCTACTCCAAAGGCTACACCAACGGCGTCGGCCCAACGACATTCGGCACGACGATGAGTGCATCGGCGGAGATGTACACAGAATTTCTGCTGCGCGCACTGCGCTACAGCTCCACCGCGCAGTCTGATATCTCCAACGCGCCCGAGCGCGCGTACTTTGCGGGCGTCCTGACCGCGGGCGAGGTGAGCGCTTTGCGCGCCTCCGCATTCCTGCGCGCCGACGTCGTATACCTCTCTTACTACGCACTCGAAACGAACGTCAGCGGCGGCAGCAAGCTGAGCGACACGCTCATCGCGCGCGGTGTCTTCTCCGACGCGGCCTACCGCGCTTCCCGCGCGATGGTAAATTCTGCGCGCATCGGCTGACACCTTTTTCCGTTCCCACCATACTATGGATTGAGACCGCCGCGCGGGCGGTTTCAATCTTCATAGGGGGTTCGTTTTATGTGCAATAATAACTGTGGTTTTGGCGGCGGCTGCTGCCTGTGGATCCTGATCCTCATCATCCTGATCTTCGCCTGCGGCGGCTGCGGCGGTGGCTACGGCTGCAACAATGGCTGTGGCTGCAATAACGGCTGCGGCTGCAATAACGGCTGCGGCTGCTAAACCTGCATAAGAAGGGGGGCTGTGCGAAAGCGCGGCCCTCTTTTTTTGCTTTCTGCGCACAGCGCAGTGGGGATGGCAGCGCCGATGGCGCTGCCTCGAATCAAGGGGGGGATTCTCTTTCTCGAAAGAGAATCCCCCCCCTTGAACCCCCAAGAGAAAGGTTACATTGCCAGTCTCGATCTTGAAGAGCTACACACGCTGCGCAATGTAAGTGCGGTGTACATGGCTTCGCCATGAATCTTCTGCGAGTCGTGACTACACGCAACCGCGCCTTACTATCGTGAGGCGCGAGTGACGGCAGCACGGCGGCAGACTGCGTGCGGGCGCGGCATTGCTGCGCTCGCCGCGTCGGGGTGCTCCTTTTTTAGTTTTGTGCTGTGATATAGATTTCTTCTGCTTTTTGCTGGGCAGAGATAAGTGTTTCTTTGGCGTCGCCGTAATTTTGTGTTTCGATTTGGGAAAGTGCGTCGGTGATCGCGTTGAATAAGGTGGTACACATCTTCTGATAGTCCATTGTGTTCTCCTTTCGTACGCTATAAAGTATGCTAATTTAGAATCTATATTTAGCATACAACACAGCATACTATATTGCAAGAGGTGATTACCATGGCTGATTTCATCCCGAAGCAATATACCAAGGAACCCATCACGATCCGGATTGCCCCCGATAAGCTGGCGCAGATTGACGCGTTTGCCGCGAAGTTCAACATGAGCAGAAGCGAATTTATCAACCAGTGCATCGACTACGCACTGAACAATCTTCCCCAGACATAAAAACGACCGCCACCGCGGTCGTTTTTTGTTACGCGGCGAGCACAGCAACACCGCGCCCGCATGCAGTCTGTCGCCGTGCTACCGTCACACGCGCCTCACGGTAGTAAGGCGCGGTTAATAGTGGTGCCGAATCGCAGGGATTCATGGCGAAGCCATGTACACCGCACCCGATTCGGCAAGCATTGCAGCTCTTCAAGCTACAGACCGGCAATGAGCGGGATCGAGGGGGAAGGCCCCTCGTCCCTTTCTCTTGGGGGGTGTAAGGGGGCTGTTCTCTTTCCTCGGAAAGAGAACAGCCCCCTTTTGCGCACTCCCGCGCCGCGCGGGAGATAATTTCACGTTTTATTAAAACGCGATCACACCCAAATGCTCGAGCAAGATCTTGAGTCCGATCAAAATGAGAATGACGCCGCCGGTGAGCTCGGCGCGGCTCTTGTAGCGCGAGCCGAACACATTGCCGACGTACACCCCCGCAATCGAGATCACAAACGTCGTGCAGCCGATGATCGTGATGGCAGGCACAATATTCACCTGTAAAAAAGCAAACGTCACGCCGACGGCCAGCGCGTCGATGCTCGTGGCGACGGCGAGGATCAGCAGCTCCTTGAAGTTGACGCCCGCGTAGGGCTTTTCCTCTTCTTCCTCCTCTTCGCGGCTCTCCTTGATCATGTTAAAGCCGATCAGCGCGAGCAGGACGAAGGCGATCCAGTGGTCGAAGCGCTCGATATACCCTGAAAACCGGTTGCCGAGAAGGTAGCCCGTCAGCGGCATCAGCGCCTGGAAGCCGCCGAAAAAGAGGCCGATGCAGAGCGTATACTTTTTGTCGATCTTCTGCATGGAAAGGCCCTTGCAGATCGACACGGCGAAGGCGTCCATCGAAAGCCCGATACCGATGAGGAACAGCTCAAAAAATGTCATGGTAAGATCCTCCAAACAACAAAAAATCAGGCGCGATACCGCACCTGAGCATAAGAAAAGAGACACAGGTACAGCGAAGCCATACTTGAGTCTCGTTGTTTAAGACAAGCCAGACCGCAAAGCGGTCAGTCTGTTGACTTGCCACGCCATCTAAAGCAGCTGACGCCATCTACTCCCTCAAAGTGAGGAGCAGTATATCATATCCCCGCAGGGCCGTCAAGCATTCTTTGACTCGCATTCAGACATTTTTCATTCAATGTATCATTATTTCTGAATCATTCGATAAAAATGTGAAATCATTGACAAAAGTTCCCTTGCCATTCCCACGCTGCTGTGCTAAACTGAAAATTACATTATAAGAAAGGATCCTCATACCGCTATGGAATTCTTATCGAACAAGCCCCTTCTCATCACCGACACCATTCTGCGCGACGCGCACCAGTCGCAGGCTGCCACGCGCATGACGCTCGAACAGATGCTCCCCGCCTGCGAAATCCTCGACTCGATCGGCTACTACTCTCTCGAGTGCTGGGGCGGCGCCACGTTCGACGCCTGCCTGCGTTTTCTGGATGAGGATCCGTGGGAGCGGCTGCGCCAGCTGCGCGCCCACCTGCCGCACACGAAGCTCCAGATGCTCTTCCGCGGCCAGAACATCTTAGGATACAAGCACTATGCTGACGACGTCGTCGACGAGTTCTGCGGCAAGTCCATTGATAACGGCATCGACATCATCCGCATCTTCGACGCGCTCAACGATGTGCGTAACTTAGAGCAGGCCATCAAGTCCACGAAGAAATACGGTGGTCAGGTCGAGGCCACTCTCTCCTACACCATCTCCCCCATCCACAATGAGGATTATTTCGTGAAGCTCGCTAAGGAACTCGAGCAGATGGGCGCGGACGCTCTCTGCATCAAGGACATGGCGAACCTGCTGCTGCCGATGGATGCCTACTCCCTTGTCAAGCGCCTCAAGGAGACCGTCAGCATCCCCATCCACCTGCACACGCACAACACCAGCGGCACGGGCGACATGGTCAACCTGATGGCCGCGATGGCGGGCGTCGACATTGTCGACACCGCGCTCTCCCCGCTCGCCAACGGCACGTCCCAGCCCGCGACGGAGTCCCTCGTCGCCACGCTCAAGGGCACGCCGCGCGACACGGGCCTCGACCTGAACAAGATGAGCGAGGCTGCCGTCCACTTCCGCAAGGTCGCGGATGAGCTCAAGGCGAGCGGCGCGCTCGACCCGAAGGTGCTGAATGTCGACACGAACACGCTCCTCTATCAGGTCCCCGGCGGTATGCTCTCTAACCTCATCTCCCAGCTCAAGCAGGCGGGCAAGGAGGACAAGTATTACGACGTGCTCGCTGAGATTCCGCGCGTGCGCGAGGACTTTGGCTATCCCCCGCTGGTCACGCCGTCCAGCCAGATCGTCGGCACGCAGGCCGTGCTGAACATCATCACCGGCGAGCGCTACAAGATGGTCCCCAAGGAGTCCAAGGCCATGCTGCGCGGCGAATACGGCAAGCTGCCCGGAACCGTCAACGAAGAGGTCCGCGCCAAGGCCGGCATCAAGCCTGAGGACGTCATCACCTGCCGCCCCGCCGACCTTCTGGAGCCCGAGCTTCCCAAGTACCGCGAGGAGTACAAGGACCTCGCCAAGAGCGAGGAGGACGTGCTCTCCCTTGCGCTGTTCCCGCAGGTCGCACCCAAGTTCATCAACCGCCGCAACCTGCGCACGCCGAAGCCGCACCGCACGATGGCTCCCATCGCGCACCGTGAAGCGAAGGAGCGCGCCGTCGCGCCCTTCTCCCGCAAGTAAAACGCAACGAAAAATCGCCCTTCCAAATGGAAGGGCGATTTTCTTATTTCGTCAGGTCGAGCTGCATCTGCACGTGCGGGATGCCGTCCTCTAAGAATTCCTCCGACGTCTGGCGGAAGCCGAAGTCCTCGTACAGTTTCTTCACATAGGTCTGCGCTTCGATCGTGATCTTATCGGCGTGCAGCTTCTCTTTCGCCGTGTCGATGGCCGCGGCGACGATTTGCTTCCCCAGACCGCAGCGCCGCTTCACGGCGATCACGCGGCCGATGGAGACCTCCGAAAACGTTGCGCCGCGCGGCAGAACGCGCGCATAGGCCTCGATACCGTCCTCGTCCCGCAGCCAGACGTGATACGCGTCCTCGTCCGCGTCATCGACCTCCTGATAGCAGCATTTCTGCTCCACAACGAAGACCGACACGCGCAGCCTGTAAATTTCATAGAGCTCTTGCGCCGTGAGCTCGGAAAAGTGCTTGACGAACAGCTCCATGCACTTTCCCTCAGCGGATGAAGTGCGTGGCGATCCGCTCTTCCTTTTCAGGCAGGCCGAACTGCTCCTTGCCGAGCGCGATACTCTTCATCAAAAACGTCATGTTGCGCGCGAGCGTGCGCATCGTCTGCCGGCCCTCTCCGTCCTGCTCCGCCTCGCCCGGTGCGCGGCCGTGGATGCTGTTCCAGTACTGGCTGGACGCGACCGGCATGCCGGAGATGGTGAAATACTTGTTGAGCTCATCGAACGTCGCCGAGCAGCCGCCGCGGCGCGCGCAGACGACGCTTGCGCCGACCTTCATCGTCTTGTCGAACGGTGTGCTGTAAAACAGGCGATCGAGGCAGGCGATGAGCGTCGCGTTCGCGGACGCGTAATAGACGGGGCTCGCCACGACGAGGCCGTCCGCCGCCTCGAATTTTGGCTTGAGCTCGTTGACCACGTCGTCAAAGACGCACTTGCCGAGCTTGCCACAGGCTCCGCAGGCCGTGCAGCCGCGCACGGCCTGATTGCCGATGAGCACGGTCTCGACCTCCACGCCGCTTGCCTTGAAGATCTCCTCCATCTCACGCAGTGCGACGGCGGTGTTGCCGTTTGCGTGCGGGCTGCCGTTGAGCATCAGTACCTTCAAATTTTTCATTGCTGTCTTCTCCTGTATCCTCCGCGCGCCGCTGAGCGCTTGCCTTGCTCAACGCGTACTGTTTTCTATTCTCTCGTCGATCTCGCGAAAAAGCGCCGGTAGTCTTCGTTCGACCAAATCCTTTTCGGCCGCCAGCAGTCCCGCAGCTGTCGCAGCGCGGGCGAATCGCCGCAAAAGGCTTTCACCCGCTGCGCCGCGAATTCATTGGCGTCCACCTCGTAAGGAACGCCCAGATAAGCGTCGCGAAACCTCTCTTCTCCGCCGTCCAAGCGGCACTCCTGCCAGGTTTCGCCGCGCAGGCGGAAGCACGTTCCATCATAGAGCACCACGTAGGGAAGGCTTACGCGGATCATCGCGTCGAAGCGCTCGGATGCTGGTACTGCTCCGCGTGCCGCAGCTCGTGGACAAGATAGAACATCGCCTCGTACTCCGGCGCACTTTGCAGCACGGCCGGATTGAGAAAAAGCGTTTTTGCCACCGGATCAAACGTGCCGTTGGCCGTCTCGTATCCCTGCGGCATGTCCCACGAAAGTACGACGGACAGTCCGCGCTCTGCGCAGATGCTTTCGACCAGCGTGCTCCATTCCGTCTGTCCCATGGGCTGGCCTCCTCTCGATTACTCCTCGCCCGCGTCCCCTGACATACAGTGGGCTTTGCGCTCTTTTTTGTAGCGGTACATGTTGTGGTCGGCGCGGTCCTTGACCGTGACGACGTTCTCGCTTGAAATCTCTGCCGAGCCGAACGACACCGTCGGCAGGAAGTCGAGTTCCTTGCGCCGCTCGTCCAGCCGACGCACAAAGTCCCGTGCACAGGCGTGTTCCCTGTCGCCGTCGCGCAGCAGCACGCAGAATTCATCGCCGCCCATGCGGTAGCAGTAACCGTGGCGCGCATAGGCCTTCTTGATGCACGCGGCGATCTCGGCAAGGCAGATATCGCCTTTCACGTGGCCATATCGGTCGTTGACCTGCTTGAAGTCGTCCACGTCGAAGACGACGAGCACCTCGCCGCTGCGGCGCATCTCCGCCGTGCGATTGAGATAGCTGTTCTGATTCAAAAGGCCCGTGAGCGCGTCGAGCTGGTTCCACATCTCGCTGCAATAGATGAAATACAGCACCGAAAGCAGCGTGACGCACAGCCATGTCACGTGCAGCTGCGGCAGCACGATCTGGATGATCGTCTCCGCCGCCAGAAAGGCGATGAACGGATAGATCAGTACGCGGCTGCGATTCTGGAACACACGCGCCGTGATGGCTGTACAGGCCGCAAGATAAACAAGCGCGGCAAAGTACGCCATAACGTAAAACGCGAAAAAGTCGCCGCGCGAATAAAGGTTCTCTTCGCTCACGGAGAACACCATCCCGCGCGGCAGCATCAGCGCCAGCGAAATGAGATACGCCGCCTCGCACGCGACCGCCGTTTTGAATCCGCGCCGGACGCCCTGCTTTTTGTCCAGCACATACACAAGGCACAGCGACACCGCGGGCGACAGGCCGAAGCCGAGGTAGTTCGACAAAATATTCAGACAGCGCAGATGCACCGGCGCACCGTCAACCAGAATCGTGATGACCTCGAGGATCGAGATCACGCCGATGAGCACAAAGGCGAGGAAAAAGCCGCGCTTCTGCTTTCCGTTGAGCGTTTCGCTCAGCTTTGTGAGGATGCACATGAACGTCAGCACGAAGAGGTCGATCGTCGTTAAAACCAAGAAATACTGATCTATCATAAAATCAAAAATACCTTCTGTCAAAATAAAAGGCCGATAATCCGGCCCGACAAAAATCTCTTCATTTGTCCTCTTTTGGACATTTTTTAGTATATCACAAAGTTTGACATTTGCAAAGCACAGAATGCGACGCGCAAAAATTTTACGTATCCCGCGCAGGGCCAAAACGCGGTAAAAATTCACATATCGTACGATTATCCGCCCTGCGTATCCCCAAATTACGGAATAATTGTGCATTGTGCAAGGCATATATTTTCCGTATAATGCAACCATTCCGCGGTCTTTGCGGAAAATCGGAAAAAGGGGCTCCGCCCCGAAACAAAAAAGGAGATTTGCAATGAAAAAAACTGTCACTCTGGCGCTCACCCTCGCGCTTGTGCTGGGCCTTCTGTCCGGCTGCGCCAACAATGACACACCGGCTGATAACGCCGAGAACAGCAAGGCAGCGGAGACTGCCGAAAACTTTACCGACGAAATGAAGATCCCCTACGCTGTCGACCTGTCCCCTGAGGACGGCGCGGACTCCGTGGAACGCAGCGGCGACCATGAAAACTCGCCCTACTTCGCCCACCCCGACGTCTACAACATGGAGTCCACGGACACGCTGACCGTGCTGACCCACTTCAGGACCATGCAGCAGACCAGCGAATGGTCCTGCGGCGTGACGGCGGCGCTGATGGTACTCGACTGGTACGATGCGCTCGGCGACTGGAACGAAGAGTCCCTCGCGGCGCTGCGCCACTCGCTCGACGGCACGGAGCTTGAGGGCTATCCCGGCACCACACTCAACCAGGCCATTGACATTTTCAACGGCGTAGGCGGTTTTGATATAATATCCTCCAACGACTATCCCGACGGCATCTGGCTCGACGATATTCAGGGCTGGCTGAGCGAAGGCAAGCCCGTTATGATCTGCTGGAACGACTGGGGCGGCCACTGGCAGACCATCATCGGCTACGATACGATGGGCACGGAAAATGAGAACGACGACGTCTTCCTCGTCGCCGACTCCTACGACACCACCGACCACAATCAGGACGGCTACGGCATCTATCCCGCCGAGCGCCTGATGTACAACTTCACGATGTACGGCGCGTTCCCTGAAAGCGAGGGTGGCAGCGACATGCTGTTTCTTGTCGCCTCTCCCAGCGCGAAATAACGATCCAAACGCAGCAAAAAGCAGCAGGCCGTCGGTCTGCTGCTTTTTTTCGTTTCACTTACTGTCTGCAAATTTTGATAAGCAGGAGCTTTCCATCCCGCACGGAGATTTTCGCGGTCTTTCCGGGCAGGACCTCGTTGCTCACGCCGTACTGGTATTCGCACGTGATCTCCGCGCCGTCGAGCGGGTACTTCGCATCGCGGATCGTAATCCCCCTCGCACAGCCCGTGATATTGAGCAGCGAGAAAAACGGGTACTTATCCTCGATGGAGACTTCGTCCTTCGAGACGATCTGCATCTCCGAGTAGTCATCCACGATCTCCGCCTTTTTGCCGAGCGAATCAAGGTAGAGCAGGATCGACACGTTTCCGAGCGTGTGGTCGAGCCGCGCGCCGATGACGCCGATGAGCAAAAAGTCGTCATACCCACGCTGCACCATCGTCTTGACGGCAAACACCGTGTCGGTGTCGTCCTTTTCACACGGGAGCACGATGGTCTCTACATCGAGGTGCGGATTGCAGTGCGAGTCAAAGTCGCCGACGATCAGCGCAGGCTTCACGTCCAGTGCTTCCAGGTGCTTGAGGCCGCTGTCGCAGAAGACGATCGCATCGTCCGCTCTCAGATATTGCTTTACGCGCGCATAGTCGCCGATGTCCGCGCCGCCGACGATCACGCAGCGTTTTTTCTCGCTCACTGTCTCATCTCCCATGCCATCTGCCAGAAGGCCATCTCGTAGCGCGAGCAGGCGATGAAAATGTCCTCCAAATGCCGGAGCTGCTCTTCCGTATAGTGCGCGGACAGGCGGTCGAGCGTTTCGATCAGGATGACATTGCCCGCGGCGTACCCGTCTGAGGCGTAGCCGCGGATCCAGTCGCCATAGAACGGGTCGTCGACCGACTCGGGGCGGTTCGCAACGATCTTCTTGGCGATGACCTCGTAGCTGTAAGCGCACGAGAGCACCGCCGCCAAGACCTCGACCTCGCTCTCGTCATACGCCACGCGCACCATGTACGACGTGTAGGACAGGTTATCGAGCGAGGGCTTCATCGCGCCGATCTCCTCCTGCGTCACTGCAAACTTACCCATGTAACCCTTGTGCACGTCCAGCTCGCCGTTCATCACGTTGATGTACTTGGCGAAGAGGTTCGCCGTCTCGACGCTTTTCGCCTTGGCGACGCCCACGGCGTAGGTCTTGGCATAGTCCTTGAGATACAGAAAGTCCTGCATGATGTAGTAGCGGAACTTATCACGCTCCAGCGTGCCGTTCTGGATGCCGAGCACAAAGGGGTGCTCGTTGTAGGCGTCCCAGATCGTTTTGCTGGCGTTCAGCAGTCTTTCAGATGTTTTCACTTGGTATTCTCCTTTGCAAACTCGCCCCGCAGGTCGAAATTGTGCTGCATGGGCCCCGCCCCCTTGCCGAGGTCCAGCATTGCCGACAGCGCGCCGGAGATGTACTCCTTCGCCCGCGCGACGGACTCGCTGAGCGAGTAGCCCTTGGCGAGGTTCGACGCGATGGCGCTCGAGAGCGTGCAGCCCGTGCCGTGAGTGTTGGGATTGTCGATGCGCTTGCCCTCGAACCACTGCATCTCGCCGCCTGCGTAGAGCAGGTCGTTGGCGTCGTTCACGCGGTGACCGCCCTTTAAGAGCACGGCGCAGCCGTAGGTGTCGCCGATGCGCTTGGCGGCGCGCTCCATGTCGTCCTTGCTCTCGATCTTCTCACTGGAGAGGATCTCACCCTCGGGAATGTTCGGCGTGATGACGGTCGAGAGCGGCAGAAGCTCGTCGATGAGCGTCTGCACCGCGTCGGTCTTCATCAGGCTCGAGCCGCTCGTCGCGACCATCACGGGGTCGACCACGATGTTCTTTGCTCCGTAGTGGCGCAGCCGCTCCGCGATCACGCGGATCAGGTCGGAGGACGAAACCATACCGATCTTGACCGCGTCGGGGAAGATATCTTCAAATACCGCGTCCAGCTGCTCTTTTAAGAATGCAGGCGTTGCCTCCTGAATTGCCCTCACGCCGGTCGTGTTCTGTGCCGTGAGCGCGGTAATCGCGGTCATGGCATAAACACCGTTCATCGTCATCGTTTTGATGTCTGCCTGAATACCGGCGCCTCCGCAGGAATCGCTTCCCGCGATGGATAATGCTGTTTTCATCGTTTTTCGTCCTTTCGATTCAAAATGCATCTCTTTTGTTATGCGACAGAGAGTGGTGCCCCCGGTCTGCCGCCCAAAGCCGCGGCTTCAGTCCGCCGCGGTCATTGCCCAGAATTGCTCCAATTGCTCAAAGCTCGTGATATAGCAGTCCGCCAGCGCTCTGACCTCGTCCTGGCGCTTTTCGCTCTCGTCGAAGACCGCCGCGACGGTAAAGCCGTCTTTTTTCGCAGTCTCAATGGCGTGGATGGCGTCCTCGAAGACCACGGTGCTGCCGCGCTGCGCGCCAAAATGCTCCATCGCGCGGCGGAAGATGACGGGCTCGTCCTTGCCGTGCCCGACCTCGCTGCATGTGAAGATCGCGTCGAAGAGGGCCTCAATGCCGCAGCGGCGCAGCGCCGATTCGATGAGATAGCGGTCTGTCGCCGTCGCGATGCAGACATCGACGCCCTTTGCGCGCAGCTCTTTCAAAAACGGGACAACGCCCGACTTTGGCTGCACCTCGTCGCGGTAAAAATGCTCGATGATGCGGTCGATGCCCGCCATGATCTCCTCGGGCGTCTCCGCAAGGTCATACTCTTTTTTCAGGTGCTCCGCCGCCTGCAAGAGGCTCAGCGCGCGCACCTCCTCGCGCACGGTGGGCTTGGGCTCTTTGCCGCGCGAGCGCACATAGCTCTCCGCCACCGTGTCCCAGAGGTACATGGAGTCGAACAGCGTGCCGTCAAAGTCAAAGATCACGCACTTGAGCTTCATGCGTTCACCATTTTTTCCGACAGCGCGCGCAGCTCGCGGCATTCGCTTTCGATGTCCTCCGCCGAGAAGATGGCGCTGACCAGCGCCACACCGTCAACGCCCGTGCCCGAAAGCTCGAGGATGTTGCTCTTGTTGAGCCCGCCGATGGCCACGACCGGAATATCGACCGCGTCACAGATGGCCTTGAGCGTTTCCTTCGGAAGCACGTCGACGTCCGTCTTTGTCGAGGTCGAGAACATCGCGCCCACGCCGAGGCAGTCTGCCCCGTCGCGCACGGCCTGCTTCGCCTCTTCGACCGAGTGGACGGAAACGCCGATCATCATGTTGTCGCCGACCTTTTCGCGCACCTTCGCCGCGGCCATGTCCTCCTGCCCGACGTGCACGCCCTCGGCACCGCAGGCGATAGCGACGTCCACATTGTCGTTGATGAACAGCGGTACGCCGTAGCGCTTGCACAGCGCCGCGATCTGCTTCGCCTCTTCGAGGAAATCCTCGTCGCCGAGCTTCTTTTCGCGCACCTGCACACAGGTCGCGCCGCCCTTGAGCGCGCATTCGACCTGCTCGTATAAGCTCTGTCTGCCGACCCACGCGCGGTCTGTGACGGCGTAGAGCAGCATCGTCTTCTTATCGCACTTCATACTTTGCGCCTTCCTCCAGCTGTTCGGGCGTCATGTTGTAGATGGCGTCGATGATGTAATTGCGATAGGTGGAGTTGCCGTCCTGCGCGGAAAGGCGCGCGTGCGCGATCTCGCCGGCAAGACCCATGGCGCAGACCGCCGCCGCGGCAGCCTCCAGCGGATGCTCGGGGTTCGCCGTCACATACGCCGCCGTCATGGCGGAAAGCTGGCAGCCCGTGCCCGTGATGGAGGACATCATGGGGTGGCCGTTTCGGATGCAGTAGGCCTTTTTGCCGTCCGCCACAATGTCGATCGCGCCGGTGATGGCGATGACCGCGCCCGTCTTTTCGGCAAAGGCCTTGGCGAACGCGACCGCGCTGTCAAGATTCTCCTCGCTCACCTTGTCCGCGACGTCAGCGTCCACGCCCTTGGTCGTGCCGCTGCCGGAGGCAAGGGTCTTGACCTCGGAGATGTTACCGCGGATGACAGTGAACTTGACCTCTTCGAGGAGCTTCTGCGCCGTCTCGGTGCGAAGCTTCGAAGCACCCGCGCCCACGGGGTCGAGCACGGTGGGGTGATTCAGCGCGTTCGCGCGCTTGCCCGCAAGGAACATCGACTCGATCGTGCGCTTGTTGAGCGTACCGATGTTGATGTTCAATCCACCGCAGATCGTCGTGATCTCCTCGACCTCGCTCTGGTCGTCCGACATGATGGGCGACGCGCCGCAGGCCAGCACGATGTTGGCGCAGTCGTTCACCGTGACATAGTTCGTGATGTTGTGGATGAGGGGGCACTTGCCTCTCACGTTTTCGAGCATTTCCTGAAACATATCTGTTTCTCCTTTCTGAATAAAAAACAGGAGGCACCCACAACGGGCGTCTCCTGTAAAAAGCCATGAGGTCAACTTCCTACGGCGGCATTACCCGCATCAGGTGAAAGGGTCGAAGTTGGAGCACTTCCTCTCAGCCCGCCTGCACGAGCTCCCCTGTTTTTTCTTGAACGATTGTATTATACGCTTTTTTTCGGCGTCTGCAAGGGGGAAATGATTCAAATGCCGCAACTCGTCGATCAAAGCGCTTCATTCATCCCGCCGCAGCAGTTTTCCGGAACGGTCAGCGCTGCAATTCACTCTTTGGTGAGCAGGCAGACGGCCTCAACGGTATTCCCTTTGTCCCACAAAAGTTCCGTAACTTCCCCGCCATCCTTGAACACCGGAAAATTCAGGCCAATCCGCTTTAGCGGATATTCAGACTCGTCATTCCTGTAAATTTCAATTTCCTTAATCAAGGCTGTGACCACATTTCTCTTTTCTTCGTCATT
>ENA-ORTQ01000088-ORTQ01000088.1-human-gut-metagenome-genome-assembly--contig:-NODE-88-length-118206-cov-8.189876_pt1 | contig 118206 bp, 170 predicted proteins | sample MGYA00241912_ERZ509188 | MGnify/ENA primary metagenome ERZ509188 (study PRJEB26280, sample SAMEA2338849) | human gut metagenome | biome: human gut; feature: human-associated habitat; material: faeces...
TTCGTTTGATAGAACAGATGTTTTAAAGAACAAATATTTGCAGAAAGATGAAAAAATACGTAACAGGGAAATAAAAAATTGCCCCAGCCTTGGGAGGGTAGTTCAAAAACGTAACATGGATTTAAAAATTCGCCCAGCTTTTTATATTTTATAAAAAAAATAAAATAAATTTTAAAAATATATTGACAAAATAAAAAAAGTATGTTAAAATAAAGAAAATTAAGAAAAGGAGATATAAAAAAATGAAATATGAATTTTGTTTTTTAGAAAAAGAAAAATTAAAAGAAGAAGAAATTAAATTTAGAAAAGGTATAGAAATTGTGAAACATATTAATGAATTTCTTTTAGAATTAGAAGAACTAGGACATAAAAAAATAACAATAAGAATTGAAGAATTGGCAAGAAAATTTTTTGAAGAAAAAAATATAGAGGTTGAAAATATTTTTTATCAAAATTTAGATAAAAAGTATAATGGTATTAGTGAAAAATATTTTGATAGAACATTAATAATTAATTTTAAAGATTATTATGGAATTTATGAAAATATTGAAATTATGAGAGGTTATGAAAATAATGTAAAAGGTGGATTTTATGATAATCTTTTAGAAGAATTAAATCCTTATTTGAAAAAAGAAAATATAGAAGAAATAGAAAACAAAAGAAATGAAGAATTTAGCAATGCGTATAAAAATATAGATTTATATAATGAAAAATTAAAAGAATTGATAGAATTAAGAAATAGTTTTGGATATTTAGCAAGGTAATTTTTAGCAATTTTAAAAGTAGCAATTTCAAAAGTAAAAGTAGTTTTTTGAAATTGAAATTGCACTTGAAAACCCACCCCATAAGTTGAAAACTAAGGGGTATATAGGAGGAAATTATGAAGAATTTTAATGTTATATATGATGATGAAGATGTAATAGGAAAAGTAAAAGACATAAAAGAATGTTTTTCATATGAACTATCTAAAATTCTAACAGATGAAAAGATAGATATTGAAGAAAAAATAAATCACATAGAAATAATAGGAGATTTATTATCCCAATTAGGAGAAGAATTTGACAATACAATAATCAAAGTATCTTATAACCCAATGGGTTGTTACTATTTTAATTATTTAAGTTGGGAATAATATAATAAAAGTAATATTTTAAATCTTAAATTTATAAAAATTATAATATTTTTATATAAAAACTTGACAAGATATAAATTTTATGGTAAAATAATATATATCAAGGGGGATTAATAATATGAAATACCATAATCATGAAATAGTTAAAACAAAAGCAGATTATGATTGCAGAACGGAATATGAATATAATATATATAAAAATCAAAAATATATAAATACAGCATATAGTTTAAACAATGCAAAAGAATATATTGATAGTAATTATGATAATAGTTATTTATGTTAATGGATATTTTAATTAGGGAGGAATTATAATGGAAGAATTAGGATTTAAAATAAAAACAACAACAAATAATAAAATTATATATATAAAAGTAGAAAAATATGATGGTAGATTTTTAGGAATGGAAGAAGATAAAAAAATAGTTATATTCAATAAAAATTCTAAAAGAGTTTTTCTAAAAAGGATAATAAAACAAGGTGGGAAAGAACATGACGAACCTTTTTGTGCAGATGTAAAACTGTTAAATGCTATATTAGATTTTATAAAAAAAATGAATTAAAGAATATATAAAGAATAATATAGAAGGAGGAATAAAAAATGAGTGAGGAAGATATTGAAGAAATAGAAAACAGAATATACGAATTAGAACAATTAATAAGATATGAAGAAGAAAAACAAAAAGTATGTGGATATGGAAGTACAGACTTAGTTTATTTAGAAGAGCTAGAAACAGAATTAGAAGAATTATTGAATAAAATATATGAATAAAGAAGGTGTTAGTATGGATTTTGAAGAATTTGTAGAAAAAGAAACAAATAAAGAATTTATTATTGGAATAATTGTTAGTGTAGTCATAGCATTTATAATTGGAATAATAATAGCATTTTTTATCATAAATGACAAAAATAATTGTTTTGCATATACAGAAACAGAATATAAAAATGTATATGAATTTAAAGATACAACGTGGTTTATTATAGATAGACAAAGTAATGAATATGTATTTCAACCTTGTGAATTAGGCGATTGGGATTATGAACTTAAAAACAAAGAAGAATTAAGCAAAATAATGGCGACATACTTTATAAACAAATATAATGTTGAAGAAACAAAGGCAATACAAGAAATTAATAAAATATTAGAGGAGGTTGATATATAATGGATAATTTAGAAATTCTAAAAATGTTATTTATTCAAAATTTTAATATGGAAATGGTGGCAAGTGATTTAATTGATATGATTGCACCAAAAAAATTAGAAAAATATATATATCAAAAGTTTAAAGATGAATTTGATATTGAGGAACTTGAAAAATTGGATACAAGCGAAGTTTTAGATTATATTCAAGAGATTTGGGAAATTGAAATTGTGGAAAGTGATGATTTAGCTGAAAATATTTTATTTGAAATTAGTAATGTTATTGATGAATATTCAAGAGAATATTATAAAACAGAAAATGAACAAGAAAAAAAACGTATTAGAGATATTGTAAAAGGGCTTGAAGAAACAAAAGAAATAATATACAATGAATTAAGAAAAATGGATAAAAAGGAAAATAAAATATTTGTTGTTACTGAAAATTGGGAAATAAAATATGGAGATAAAGGGGCTAATGCTACTACATTTTCTAATTTAGAAAAAGCAAAAGAACATTTTGAATTATTAAAAAAGAATTATTTAGTAGATTTTGAAAGTGAACATTTACAACTTACAGATAATGAAAATAGTTTTTTCGGTATAAATGGCATGAATGGAGAATATTTTGAAATTACTATTGAAAAACAAGAAATTAAATAATGGAAGGTGTTTAAAATGGGAATTAATGAATTAAGTAATTTTTATGATATTTTAAGTGATTTTTACGATATTATTCCTGATGATGAAAAACATTTAAAGGAAATTAGGGCTTGTGAAACTCTTATGAATTATGTAAATAATAAATTAGAAAATGTTGCAAGTGTTTGGGCTATTCCTGAAAATACATTAAATTTATTGAAAAATAAAGAAAAAAATAATGGAGTTTTTGATATTGATTATTGTAAACGTGAAGTTGATAAAATATGGAATTATAGAAAAGCTATGTTTTCTACTTTAAAGTTTACAAAAGAAAATATTAGTTTTGTAGAAAAAACTCTTATAAAAGATTTACAAAAATTTGCAATAGTTGACATAATTTTACACACTAGGAAAACAGAAGATTTTAATTATGGTTATATTGTGAATTTGGGAAATGACATTTGTTTGAGTTTTGAAATTACAATAGATGATAAGTTTAATGAAAACATTTGTTTGGGTGGAATGTTTGGAGATTATAAACTTGTTATTATTGATAAATTAGAAGAAAGATTGAGTTAAGAGGTGGTATTATGGAAAAAGAATTAATTGATGAAATAAAAGACTTATTAACACGACATAAAGAAATTAAAAATATAGTAGCTTATACAGATTTGGAACTTAATTATGTAGTCAAATATACTTATGATAACGAAGAATATGTTGTTAGAATAGACTTATTAAATTAAAGGAGGTAATAAATATGAGTATGAGAGATTATGGTGTTAGAGAATATGGTTTTATTTTAAATGAAGAATTGTTTATAGAGTTATTACAAAGAAAAGAAAATGAAAAAAAGTTAAATGATTTATTAGAATGGCTAGAAATTGAAAATATAGAAGATATAGATAGTTTATGTCTTAGTGATATAGCACAAGAAATTGGATTTGAGATATACTCTCAATTTACAGGAGAAACATATAACCCAAAAGTAGCAATAGATGACTGTATTTATTTTCAAGATGAAAATATGTTTATAATGTATTTACAAAAAGATACTTTATTTGATAAATATGAAAATTGGGAAGAAGTCTATCAAGAAGTAAAAGACACACTTTTGAAATATGATATAATAGCAGATGATGACTTTATAAAGAAATATACTTGCCAAGTAGAAGGAAGTTATTGGGGATAAGGAGGTGATATATAATGAGCTTAGCAGACTTAGTAGTAGAATATAGTAAAAAGCTAGAAATAGACTTACAAGAAGAAGATGTTGCTAATATTGTAGAGAACATAAAGAAAAATACAGCAATAGAAAATCAAATAATATTAGAAATTCAAAACTATGCACAAACTATGGGTTTAAATGAAAAATAAAATAATCTTACTTTTTAAGTTCTTTTGAAAGAACAAAAGGGCAATATATAATATTAATAAAAATATTGCCCACCTCATTTTTAAATAAATTTTACATATTTTTTACAAAAAAACTTGACAAGATTAAAATAATATGCTATAATCATATTATAAAGATAAGGAGGAAATTGATATGAAATTAGAATTAATTAAAGAATTTATAGGAGATAATAAAAAAGAAGGAAAAGTGTTTTTTACAGGGTTAAAGGAGAAAACATTAGAACAAAAATTTCAATATATTAAAAATCATTATGTATATAATGTAATGAATAGTTGGAATAGATTACAAAGTATTGCAAATAATATAAAAATTTATAATTTAGAATTAACAAACGAGCAGATAGATAAATTTTTTGAATTGATAAGTATAGATGAAGAACTTTTATATGCTAATTTGCAGTTTTCAATAGAAGATTTTGAAGATATAACTAATACTAATATATTTTTTAATGGTAGAAGTAATGGATATTTAGTAATAGTTCCTAAGTTTGACCAATATAATAAAAGAATGAATATATTAGATTTATTCTTTGATGATAATATTTATGATTATGAAACATTAAGAGAGTTCAAAAAAGATAGTTTAGATGTTTCTTATGGAAAAACGAATGCTGATATAAATGAGAATTTAGAACAATGCTATTATCTATTAAAATCATTCGATTTATTATGCGATTTATTAAGGGAAGAACTTATATATATATTAGAAAAAGCAGAAATAAAAGAAGAAAAAGAAATTGTAGAACAAATAAATAAATATGTAGAAATAGGAGAATAGTTATATGGTAGAGGTTGTAAAAGTAGGAAACAAATGGGAAGTTAGAAAAGATAGAAAAGTTGTAGAAGAATTTGAAATTGATACACAAATGAAATGGGAAGAAAAATTGGATTTTATTAATGAAAAAATAAAAAAATATGAAGAAAATACTTGACAAAAATAAAAATTTATGATATAAATATATTAACAAAGGAGGTTATTATGAAAACTTTGAAATGTAATGAAAAAGACATAAGAATAGAATATTTAAGATTTTGTAAAGATATGTTATATGATAACAAAAATAAATTAGTTAAAACAGATTTTGCAAAAGCATATATAGAACATACAATAGGATGTTTTGGATTTTTTGATAATGACTTTTTTATAAGTAAAAATTTAGACGATATAAAAGAAGAGATTATATATGTTTTATCTTAAAATAATAGAAATAAGGAGGAATTATTATGGAAGAAAACAAAATTTTAACTAGTGAGAATATAGGAGATGTATTAGAAGAACAAAGTGTAAACTCATATTTAGATTTTTTTAAAATGAATGTGTTAGAATTATTACAGGCAAAATTGGCAGAAGGAGAAGATTATAAGTTTACAGAAGAAGATATTGAAGAAATTAGCGATTATTTATTAAACAATGATGATTTATTTGATACACTTGATAGTTTTATTATAGAAGAAATGGATAAATATAAGAGTTATCAAGAATAATAAGGATAATATATTATCCTTATACATAATTAAAAATTTATATAAAAATAATAAAAAAACTTGACAAATTTAAAATTATATGTTATAATATATAAAAAGTTAAGGAGGATAAAATGAATAGAGGAGATATATTTTATGCGGACTTAGGCAATATTACAAACACAAATATACAAACCGGAATAAGACCAGTTTTAATTATTTCTAATAATAAATGCAATAGATATAGCCCAACAATTATAATAGCTCCATTAACATCTAAGATAAAAAGGGTAGATTTGCCAGTACATATAACACTTACAAAGGACGAAGAAAATAATCTAGAATTAAATTCTGTTGTATTGTTAGAACAAATTAGAACTATAAACAGAAACCAATTATTAACTAAAATAGGGTCTGTATGCGAAAGTGATATAAATAATATTAATAAAGCATTAAAAATTAGTTTAGGTTTAATATAAAGGGAGGAAAAATTATGGATTTTGTAAATTTAGAAGAAATTTTAAAAAAATATTTTGGTTTAAAAGGTAATTTATGTTTAACAGATGGGAAATATACTAAAAATGGTCATATTGCATATGAAAAGCTTATAAAATTACTTATAGACTTAAGTAATATTATAGAAATTGATATTGATAATGTAATAATACAATTAGATAATATAGATTTAAAACAATTTGGAGAAGATTTATTGGATGATAAATTTTATTATGAGTTATCAAGTGGAGAGGTAGTTTATATTAGTTTATAGCAGGAGGGTAAAAATGAAAGATATTGACAATAATGTAATAATAGATTATATATTAAAAAATAATGCAAATGTACGAGAAACAGCTAAACATTTTGGTGTAAGTAGACAAACAATATGTAATAGAGTAAATAAAACGAACAATAAAAAAGTAAAGTATATCTTAGAACAACATTTTAAGTATAAATCAAAATATAAATATCTAAAAATAAAAAATAATAAAGAGAATTAATTTTCTCTTTTACATATTGTTTTAAATAATTTTAAAGGAGGAATTGCATGGAAAATAAAAATAAGTTAATAGATTTATTTATTGCTAATAGTAATAAAATAATTGCTGAATTAGGAAAAGGAAAAGATGTTTGTATAAAAAAAAATAAAAATGGATATTCTTTTTATTCTACTGTAATAAAAAGAATAAGTAATAAAGAAAATTAAATAAAGTTTGCTAGAACTTAAAACTAGAAAATAGCAAGTGGGCTATAATATACTTAGATAGGTATATTATAGCTCTTTTTTATATACATATTAGATACATAAATTAAATCTAACATATTAATAGAACTTTGACAATTTAATACACACAGGACGCATGAGGATTAATTTTAAGACGTTTTTTAGATAAAGTAATATACTTATATACCTTACAAAAATATTCTCTTAAAACTTAAAATAAACGTCATACAACAATAATTATAATACTTATAATAACGTTTTAAAATCAATTTTAAAGAAAGTTACTTATAAGTAATATAGTTATACTAATAATATATAAAAATTAATATATGGCTAATCTCATACGTCCTAAGCATATTATAAATAATAATATGAATATTGTGTTTATATGCACCTAGAAGAATAAATGTTTGCGAAACAAATGTTTCAAGAAAAATATAGACATAAAAACAAGAATAAAACAAAAAAGGCGTAACATTAAATATAAAAATTCCCCAGCTATAACATCATATTTAAAAATCACTAGGTTAATTATAACGTAACATTTTTTTAAAAAATCCCCCAGAGAAAATATTGTTTATTTTTTTTAAAAAACTGTTGACAAAATAAATTTTATATGTTAAAATGAGATAAATAAATAAAAGAAAGTTAATAAAGAAAGGATTGAATGGAATGGATTTTAAGATATTAGAGGAAAAAGATATAAATTTTGAGTTAGCTTCAAATCGAATTGCATTTTATTATAAAAAAGTATTTAATATAGAGATTTTAAATTTATTTTATAAAAGAAATTTAAAAAAAACAAGTGATAAAAATGTTAAATTGTCTAATTATATAGAAGTATTGCCTATTGAAGTTTTTGATTTTTATATTCTAATTAAAGACAATAATAAAAAAATCTTCAAATATAAATTATTAAAAGCAACATATGATGGCAGAAAATATAGGGATAAAGAAAACAGATATATTGGTTTTTTGGAAAATCTATATTTTTTTGTAGATGAATATTTATGTAAATATTGCCGAAAACATTATTTAGGAAAACACAATACCAAACAGATTAATATGATATTAGAGAAAGATAAGGAAGTAAATGATGACTATCATAATTGGATTGTTAAAAATTATAATAAATAAATATTTAATAATAGTAATATAATTAGCAATTTTAAAAGTAGCATTTTAAAATGTAAAAGTAGATTTTCAAAAACCACTTTTGATTTGAAAACCCACCCCATAAGTTGAAAATATAGGAGGTATAAAATTGATTAATGAAAAAGAATATGATGAAGATAAAAAATTAAAATTAGAGGAAGATGTATTAGATTTTTTAGAACATTTAAAATCAGTAGAAAAAGAATATAAAAATGTATTAAAAAAATATTCTGTTGATTTTGGGAATAACAATAAAAAGGAACAAGATATTCTCCATTATATTGAATTTAAAGAGTTGAGTGCAGTTGGAGCATATAGATTAGTAAAAGAATTAAGCAAAGTAAGAAAAGACAGAAGGAAAGCAGAAGATACAGTACAGTTTTTAAATAGATTAGGTTCGGATTTTACTTTCAATAATGATAAAACTGTTGATGGAATTTTAAATTCTAAAAACAAAAAAATGAAGATTAGAACATATCACACTAAATATTATACAGAAAATACTTTAAATGATATTGTTAATAAAAAAAGAAAGGAGAGAATAAATGATATTAAGTAAAGAAGATTTTGAAAATATAGATAAATTTTTTAAAAATGATGATACAATGGACATTTATACTGCAATAGGTTCAAAAGTAATATTTGCTTTTCCAGATAACGGAATGACATATGAAAGGAAAATAGCTACTAAATATTTAAAATTAAATCATGAATATACTATAGAACGTATAGATGTAGGTGGATGGCATACTACTATATATTTAAAAGAATTTCCAGATATACCTTTTAATAGTGTACATTTTAGAAATAAAGGAGGTAAATAAAATGAAATTAGGAGACAGAATGAAAAGATATGAATTTGTTACACGTAATTATTTAACATGTAGAACCCCTGTCATTGTAAGAATAGATGGAAGAGCTTTTCATACTTTTACAAAAGGACTAGAAAAACCATATGACGGAGATTTTATGAGATTGATGCAAAATACTACGTTAGAGTTATGTAAAGAAATCCCTGGATGTAAATTAGGATATACTCAATCGGATGAGATATCTTTATTATTAACTGACTGGGATAATAATGATACACAAGCATGGTTCCAAAATAATTTATCTAAAATTATATCTATTACAGCAAGTTTAACTACACTAAAATTTAATAATATTTTAGAAGATAAATTACAATATAACGGATTTAGTTATAAATTTAATAATAAAAGATGGAAAGCTACATTTGACAGTAGAGCATTTAATATCCCAAAGGAAGAAGTCTGTAATTATTTTATTTGGAGGCAACAGGATGCGACACGTAACGCAATTCAGTCAGCAGGTCAGGCATATTTTTCACATTCTCAATTACAAAATAAAAACTGTAATGAAATACAGGAAATGCTATGGAAAGAAAATAATATTAATTTTGACAAATATAGAACAGATTTTAAAAGGGGCAGTTGTGTAATCAAAAAAGATGGGAAATGGGATATAGATTTAGACATCCCTATATTCACTCAAGATAGAGATTATATAGATAAATTGTTAGGAGTTGAATAAATATGGATAATATGAACGATATAATAAAACAATATATTATTAAGACATTAGAATTACAACAAACAAGATTAAAATGTATTAATCTAGGATTTAATCCGAGTGGAGATGTTAAAGTAGAATTAGATTTAATTGATTTATCATTGAAAGAAATCGAAAGTAGGTGGAAATAATGACATTTAATGATGCTAAAATTTGGTTAGAAGTCTTTAATATAAAAATAAAAGAAAGCATAAAAAAAGGAGAGTTACACTTTAAAATTGGTATTTTGAATAGTGTAAAGCTAAGTCAAGCTATTGATATTATATTAAATGAAATAAAGGAGGATTAATATGAACAATAAAATCAAAATTTATCTTAATCTAACTAATGGCATTGAGTTCTTATCTGACACTGATTTTAAAGAAGATTATAATTTTGTAAGAATACAAAGTTGTGCTTGTGAAAGGCATTTATGGAATAAAATCTTATCTGATTTAGACTATAATTTTTTAATGGATATTGCATTAGGATATACGGTAATAGTATGTGATGCAAGCCCTCATAAAATGTTTAGTAGAGCTTTATACCAAGGAGTAGAATTTATTAAATATGCTTTAAATAGGATATGGTTAGATAAAATGACTATTCCTTATGTAAAAGGAATAAGATGTGATAAATATTTTAACGAAGAATTTAATAAATTAGATAAATCTACACTAAAAAAAATAAAATATTTAAGAAAATTTTTAAATACTGACAAGATAGATATTATATGTATTAGTACTACTACAACCCATGATGGAGATTATAACTACTTTAAGAAATTATTAGTTGATAAATATAAGGAGGTATATTATGAATAAAGACTATTTTAAATTAGGAGAAGAAATCGAAAAGAAAATATATAATTATGATGACCAAGGAAATGAATATTGCAAAACTATTAAAGGTAAAGTATTTCAAATAACAAATCATTTTGTTGTAATTGATAATGGATTTTATAAAGAAGCTTTTAAATATTCAGAATTTCAGCCTGACACTCCATTTGAAACAAATGAAGCACCATATGACTTATCATTAGAAAGTTATTCTCAAGACATTATAAAAGAATGTATAGAAAAATTAAACAAAAATCAAAAAGGAGCTGTTTTTAATTTAAATCAATTAAATCAAGTAATAAATTTATATTTTGAAGATAAAGATTACATTGTAGAAGAAGATAATAATATTTTTTATATAAGAAAAAAATAATAAAATATATTGACTTTCATCATAAAATTTGATATAATAAAGTAAAATTGTCTTAAATTTTATATTAATATAGGGATTGAAGTGGAGATAAGTGCTGCCACGCACCTTATAGGTCAAAAGAAATGCAGGAAAGGGCACACCTGCCAATAACCTATATTTAGTAGAAACTCTTATGCAAATAAAAATTTATTTATTAGAAAGGGGAATAAGAATGATATATTTCATTAGTGATACTCATTTTTATCATAAAGGTATTATTCCTTATTGTAAAAGACCTTACTCATCTATAGAAGAGATGAATAAGAAACTCATAGAAAACTGGAATTATACAGTCAATGATGATGATACTATATATTTTTTAGGAGATTTTTCTTTTGGCAATGCTGAGCAAAGTCATGCAATATGCAATCAATTAAAAGGTATAAAAGTTATTATTAGAGGTAATCATGACAGAGATAGAGGGAAACAATCTTGGGGAAATATAGGATTTGATTTAGTGTTAGATAGCCCCCAAAAGCTTTATTATGTAGACAGAAACCACAACTTTAAATATGTAATACTTTCTCATGAGCCTCAATATATTAAAGATAATGAATTCAATATCCATGGTCATATTCATGATGCATTATTAGAAAGTGAATACCCAGATATGAAATCTAATAATCATCTTTGTGTATGTGTGGAAAGAATTAATTATAAACCAATTTCTTTTGAAGATATACAAAAAGATTATTTAGAAAAATTTTTTAAAGAAAAGGAAGGAAGATAATATGATTAAAACAGATATAACTGGAGAAACAATGATTTTTAAAAATGATAATGGATTTTATTCAACATCTATTTCAAAAAAGAAACAAGATGGAAGCTATGATAATGCTTATATTAATGTGTCATTTAGAAGTGGTGTAACATTAGACAATAAAACTTTAATTAATATTAAAAGTGGATGGTTAAGTTTTGATAAATATGAAAAGGAAGGGAAGATTAACACATATTTAAAAATATTTGTTAATGACTTTGATATTGTATCTAATTCTTCTCCAGCTAATTCAGCTGAAAAAGATACATCTGGATTTGCAAGTACAGATGATTTACCATTTTAATTAAATTAAAGGCAAATGGCTGGGCATTTGCCTAATAAATATAAAAGGAGGGTTATAGAATGAAAATAAAAACAATTTTATTAATGATTATTACTCTTGCAAGTGTATTTCTATCTATATATGTAAGCACTTTATATGCTGGATTTGTAGCTCCATATATTATTGGATTTACAACTCCTATTATTGTAAATGCTATATATACATTTGACATAAATAAATATAAAAATAAAAAATAGGAGGATGTTATGGATATTAAATTTATAGAGATAATGTCTTCTAGCTATGATATATATAGAATAGATAAAAATAATATATGTGAATGTAATTGTATAATAAAAAATGCACCTGTTGATTGTAGTAGTTTAGAAGATAAAAAATCAGTAGACTTGCCATTAGTTGAAAGTCTATTACTGATTATAGATAATTATACAGAAATAAAAGATGAAAATGATATAACATTAGATGTTAATAAACAAGATATCTCTCAAATTCTTATCTGTAAAGAAGATGATACTGTAGTATTAGGATATGTAGATTTAACTACAGAAAACTATAATATGCACCAAACTAATTATATTGAAGGAAATAGATTATATATTACAATTGAAGATGAAATTTAATATTTTTTTTAATAAAAGCTTGACTTTTATCTCCATCTATGCTATACTATATACAGAAAGAGGGGAAGAGATATGAGTAATATAGATAAAATTTTAAACAACTTTATTAATACAAAAAGAAGTGATGGTACAAGAAAAAGATATAAAGATAATCTTAAAGAATTATTTGAATTTAAATCAATTACAACACTAGATGATTTCAAAGAATTAAATATTGATGACTATTATGAATGGAAGAATTATCTATTAGACACTGGAATATCTGAAAATTCAATAAGACCAAAACTTAGTGCTGTTAGTAGTTTTTATACATTTTTGTTATCAAAATCTGAATTAGATTTTAACAAAAATATTATTGCTAGTAGTGATTTATTTAAAACAACAAAAAAAATAGTAAATCCACAACACACAACATATTTAACAGAAGATGAAATTATAGATTTTTTAAGGGAATGCAAAACACCTAGAGAAAAAGCCTTTTGTTCAATATTTTTAAATACAGGTATAAGAATTTCTGAATTAATAAATTTAACTTTAGACACTTTTACTGTATTTAAAGATGAAAATAATGAAGAAGTTTCTACTATTATTGTTACTAGAAAAGGTGGAAAAATGCAAGAAATATATTTTAATTCTTTTGTGACAAAATGTATAAAACAGTATTTAAAAACTAGGACTTCTACTAAATTAAATTATTTATTTGTATCTAATACAGGTAAAAAGATGTCTGCTCAAAGTATTGATACTACTATAAAAAAAATAAAGAATAAAGCAGGCATAACAAAACCAATTTCTGCACATAGTCTAAGAAGGACAGCAGCTACAGATATGTATAAACATGGATTTCAAATAGAAGAAATTCAAGATGTATTAGGTCATAGTAATCCTGGTACAACACAAATATATTTAAAAGAACTACAAAATAAATCTCGCAATGTATTTAGAAATTATAAAGTTGGTTTATAAGGAGAAAAGTTATGAATAAAATAAAAAATGGATTAATAGGATGCTTAATAATAGGTATAATATATATATTAATTTCTATTGTACCAAAATTCCTTAATTTCATGGAAACACAAAAAGATATTTTCCATATATTACCAGAAGGTCAGGTATTTATAATTAAAGAAAATAACATAAATCCAAACAAAGAAATTAATACAAGTCAAAATATACCTTTGCCATCTGATATAGCTAAAAAAATGCAAGAAGAACACGAATATAAATTAAGAAAAGAGGCAGAAATCGCAGAAAAAGAAAGAATAAGACAAGAACAAATAAAACAAAAGCAAATACAAAAGCAAGAAGTAGCAAGAAAATCACAGCAAAATAATACAGTTGAAGTTACATCTCGTTCTTCATCATCACGAACAAATGATATAGGATATGTAGCATTTGTGGCGACAGGATATTGTCCTTGTGCTAAATGTTGTGGTAAAACTAATGGTATAACAGCTAGTGGTGTGAAGGCAAAAGCTGGAGTAACTGTTGCAATGCCAAACAAATACAAATTTGGAACTAAAATAAAAATAAAAGGAATGGGTACCTATATTGTTCAGGATAGAGGTGGGGCAATAAAAGGAAATAAAATAGATATATTTTTTAATACTCATCAAGAAGCTCTAAACTTTGGGAGGAGAACAGTGTATATTAAAATATTATAAGGAGAAAAGAAATGAATGATAAAAATTTGTACTTTAAAGATAAAAAAGGAAAAATCATTTATAATAAATTATGTGTAGATTGCCCTTATTCTTGCAAGCAAAGTTTTAGGAGTATGATTATAACTTGTAAGCTTACTAAAGAGCAAAGAAAAAACAGAAAGGGGAAATAAAATGTATTATTTTGATTATGCTTCTACTTATCCTACAGACATAGAAATACTTGAACAATGTATTTTAAAAAGAGATGATGGTATATTTAATAATCCATCTTCTACTCATGAAGAAGGAATAAAGGCAGCAGATTTATTATCAAAAGCAAGACAAAAAATTGCTAATATTTTGCAGTGTTCTACGGATGAAATAATATTTACGAGTGGAGGCTCAGAAAGTGATAATACAGCACTTAAAGGTGTTATGTTAAAATATAAGCCAGAAGAAGCTGAATTAATTACCTCTACTATAGAACACCCTGCTATTTTAGAAACTTGTAAGCAATTAGAAAGATTTGGATATACTATTCGCTATGTAAAACCTAATAATAAGGGTTATATTGGCATAGAAAATATAAAAAAACAAATTAATGATAAAACAAAACTTATAAGTATAATGGCAATTAATAACGAATTAGGAACTATGCAAGATATATATGAAATAGCTCATTTAGCTCATACAAAAGGGATACTATTTCACACAGATGCAGTTCAGGCATTAGGTAAAATAGATTTAAATTTAGATACAATTGACATGGCATCTTTTTCTGGGCATAAGGTAGGGGCATTAAAAGGTACTGGATTTTTGTATATTAAAACTTATGTAGAATTGGAACCATTAATTTGTGGAGGTGGACAAGAAAGTAATCTGCGAGCAGGAACAGAAAATATATTTGGAAACTATATGTTAGCGTTGTGTTTAGAAAAATATTATAATAATTGGGCAAATTTTAATATCACATATATGAATAGCTTACAAGATAAAATAGTTCAGAAATTAAAAACTGCTTTCGGAGATAATATTATTATTAATTCTAATGCTCTAGGTATTGTTAATATCGCTTTTAAGAATATAAATAGTGAAACACTACAGTTAATGCTTTCTTGTAAAGGTGATATGGTTTCTGTTGCATCTGCATGTCATTCTAATTTTTCTGAACCATCATATGTATTAAAAGAAATAGGAGTTCCTAATGAATTTTTAAACGGTTCTTTAAGGATTAGTATTTCGCCTTATACAAAAGAATTTGAAGTGGATAATTTAATCAAAAATATTATATTGTATGCAAATCATTTAATAAAAATAGGAAAGGAGTAAAAATATGGAAACAAATAAAATTGAAAGTATAGACTTTGTACCAGAAAAAAAAGTAAAAGGGAAATTTAAGGCAAAATGTTTTCATTGTAAAGAAAAGGAAAAAATGACAACAGAAAAAGGAGTAGAATTTGAATTGCCATTTAGATATGTAGAAGTACCTAATAAGAGAGATTTAATGAAAGAATGTAAAGAATATATAAAAGAAAGTAAAGAAAAATATGGTAATGAAAGAGTTATAAAAAGAGCATTGATAAATTATTGTCCAAATTGTGGGCATACAATTAATATATGTTGTAAAGATTATGTGGATTTTTATAAACCAACAAAAAAAGAAAATAAAGAAAAAAAATAAAATACTATTGACTTTTGAATTAAAATATGCTATAATAAAGTAGATAAAGTATATGCTAATATTTTTATTTTTTAGGAGAGTGATTTTAATGTTAAGTTTTTTATTTAATCCATTTTTATGGAATAAAGATGTTTATAAATTTAATAGATTTGAGAAAGATATGAACCCATTCTCAGTTCATGAGAAAGGTAATAAAGTAATATTAGTGCATAATGTAGTTGGCATTAATAAAGAAGATTTAAAAGTAAAGATTATTAATGATAACAATATAAGTAAATTAGTTATTTCTGGAGAAACTAAAAATAAAGAAACAGAAAGTGATTATTCTATTCATTCTGAATTTGTATTAGATAAAAATAAAAAGATAAAGGATATTTCCTCAAAAACAGAGAATGGTTTATTATATATCACTATTGAGTATGAAAAACCAGAAGTAAAAGGAGATGTTCAAACTATTAAAGTAGATTAGATTTTTATTTTAATTAGCATATACTTTATAAATAAATTTATAATTTATAGAAAGGAAGATTAAAATGGTAAGTAATTTAGAATTTTTAAGAGGAGAGTTAACAAAAGTACAAAAAAGTTTAGGGAATACTAAAGCAATGGATTATAAAAGATATGCAACATTATATCAAACATATGTAGGACTTGTAAATGCAGTAAATCAAACTGAGGCATTACAAAAACAAGCTATAGAAGAAGAGAAAAGAAAACAAGAGGAACAAAAAATATTAAAAGAAGCTAATTTAGAGGTTAAAGCACAAGAAAAAAGTAAATAAAAGGTGATATTATTGAATACTTTTGATTTTATAGGGAGAATTTCTATCCCTTCAGATAGACAAAATTTTATAAAAAGAACTAATAATAATAAAAAATTTATTAAGTTATTAGTCAAACAAAATGAAAATAATTCAGGTTATGCATATATGTATGGAGATACATTATCTAGTGGTGCAATTGGTGTAGTATCTAATAGAACTAAAAGAAAATTTTTAGTGCCATTTGAAAAGAGATTTGATAAAGACATATTAAATTCAGTTTCTTATGTATCTAAATATTATATAGAATATAATCATAAGAAGATACAATTTATTTGGAAAGATGATTTTATGGATTATCTATATGAATTGATTAATTCTTTATCAGAAAATACTATATATAAAGTATCAGGAGATTATAGTATAAGTTATAATAATGGAAAACTTTATAATAATTTTAATATAAAAAGTGTAACAGTAGATAATTCATTAAGACCTGAATTGACATTAAAGCTTGATTTATTTTATAATTATCAGTCTTTAGATGAAAGAGATAAAAGGAATAAATTTATATTAAATGCGTACATTCAACAATATGTTTATGCAAATAAAAGAATGGAATATTTTCCAATACAGGTACAATTTGTAACTAATAGATTTGATTTTAAAAATGCAACTCATATAGATTTAATAAAGCATAGAAAAGCAAATCTTCTTCCTGATAAATCAGAGGGATATGTAAAAGCTACGTGGGAAGCTCAATATGTAAGAGGAGCTCAATTAATATTGCCTCCTTTAGAAACATTACCAAAAGATATACAATTTGAAATTATAAATGCTGGTAGAGATATTAAGGAATATATGCATAATGTTATAGGAAAAGCAGAAGAATTTATATGTTTAACTAGACCAGATAATATTCTAAATAAAGATGGTAAGGCTTATATTTCTATAAGTTGTACAGACAATGAATTTAAAAGTCAAATTAATAGGCAATTTATAGAAGATAATTATGAAAGTATAGATAAGATAGCTAAATATGATGCAGAAAAAAATCCATTTAATTAAATTAGAAAGGAAGATTATATGAATATTTATGAAAAAGTTCAACTAGTAAAAAAAGAATTATCTGAGAGAGAACTAAAAAAATCTGGAGAAAATAAGTTTGCAGGATTTAAATATTATGAATTAGGAGATTTTATGCCCTCTATTATTGAATTATGTGAAAAGCATAAATTATTTACACAAGTTACATTTACAAATGAAGAGGGAATTTTAATTATAGTAGATGCTGAAGATGCAAATGCAGTAAAAACTGAAAATGGAGTATTAGATTATAATTGTATTAGATATACATCTCCAATGAGAGATTTAGAACTTAAAGGAGCTAATGCTATTCAAGCCTTAGGTGGAGTTCAAACTTATTTAAGAAGATATCTATATATGAATGCATTTGATATTGTTGAAGCTGATATGTTTGATAGTGTAGATTTTGAGAAGAAAAAAAGAGCCAAAAAGGAAAAAGGAGCATTAGAAGTATTAGTTGAAAAATCAAAAGAAGCATTTAAATCAGCTACAGATAAAACAAAAGAAGAGATTGCAAAAGAGATGAAAACTTTAGGATATACTAGTTTTGCAGATGTAGCTAAAAAACAAAACAAAAAAGACATTATTTCATTAGCTAATGTTTTAAATGTTGAAGTTCCTCAAGAATTAATGAATGAAGAAAAGCCAGTAGAGAAAAAAGGGAACAAATAGTTTCCCTTTTAATTTTTTTTAAAAAGGAGTTTTAAATGGAAGAGAATTTAATATTAAAGGCATATAGAGATAAAGAAAGACAATCTACAATTAATATAGACCTTAAAGCTCATACTTATGGATTTGAAATTTATAGAATTTGCTTAATGTTATTAGATAAACTAATTCATTTAAATCAAGAAATAGATATTTCTAATGATATTATTGATAATTTTTTTGATAGGATGAAAGAAGATTATAAAAAATACTATATAAAATAGGAGGTAAGCATGGCAAAAATAACTAAACTTGAGAAAAGTATATTGGATTTAAGACAAATAGAGGGATACACAATAGAAGAAACAATTAAAAAAGTCAAAATATCACGAAAAACATTTAAAGAAATTGTTTCTAATCTTTCTGAACAAGGACTTTATGATGAAGAAGAAATAAAAAAAGCCATGAAGAGAAAAAAACAAAGGGACTATTATCAAAAACATAAAAACCATAAAAAATTACCTTCTGAAGAAGAAGAATATAGGCAAAAATGTATAGATATTTTATGTACTAAATATTTTTGTTATAATGAAACTAAGCAATTTAATCCTATTTTAGTATCTAAATTAAATAATCTATATAAGCAAAGTTTTTCATATAAGATTATATATAATAGTATATTATATTCTATGAAGAATTTAGATTATGCTAATACTAAAGTTTTTAGTTCTGATTATCAAAAAATAAGTTATATGATGGCTATTATTAAAAATAATTTAAAAATAGTTTGGAAAAAAATGCAAAGACAGGAAGAAGCTTATGAAGGATTTACTAAGAAAATAAATGATGAGGAAATAATACATCAATTAAATAAAAATATAATTAGTAAACCATTACCTAAAAGAGATATGAGCAAATTTTTAGATTAGAGGAAGTGTAAAATGAGAAAATTAGATTTAACTAAAAACAGAGATGTATTAGAAGGTAACTTTGTTTTATCTTTATATAAAAATCCTATAGAATTATATGGAGACTTTCCTATAAACTCAGATACTGACCTTTTAACAAGTGATGGAAAATTTTATTATAATCTAGGATTTAATATGGTAAAAAAGGGTATTAAAACATTTGACGAAATTTCTATATTATCTTTTTTAAATGATTATCCTGAACTAAAATTAGAATATGAAGACAAAGGCGGATGGAAATCTATTGAAGATTATACTGATGTTTTAGATGAGAATAATATAGAGGCTTATTATAATGAATTAGTAAAAAACAATTTGTTGATAAAATTAGATAAAAAGGGATTTGATATTGCAACGAACATAAATGTTTTTTCTGAATTAAATACAGCAGATGAAGTAGTAGATTTTTTAGATGCCCAATTAAATTCTATTGCACTAAATATAACTCATGATTTAAAATTAGAGACATTAGAATATACAGAAAAAGATATTCAACGTAAACAAAGTGGAGAACAAATAGGATTACAATTTTCAAAAAGTTGTCCTCTTCTTAATAGCTTTTGTAATGGTATTCCACGAAAAGGACTTACTATGTTTGCAAGTTATACTAATGGCGGTAAAACAAGTTTTGTATTTGAGAATATTGTAATGCCATTAATAGACCAAGATATCAAAATATGTGTTATTAGTAATGAACAAGATAGTATTGTTTTTAAAGATTTATTATATTTACATGTATTGACAACAGATTTAGATTATTGGGATATAACTAGGACTAAATTAAAAGATTTAGATTTTAATGAGAAAGATTGGGAATATTTTAGAAAAGCAAATGAAATAATTAATACAAAATATAAGTCTAAAATATTATTTCAAAGAGTATATGATTATAGTATGAAAAATGTAAAAAGAACTATAAAAAAATTGGCAAGACAAGGTTTTGAATTATTTGTTTATGATACATTTAAGGTAGATGCAACTACAGATGTTGTTTGGCAATCTTTTTTAAATGACAGTAAAGAGTTGTTCCAAATATCATCTAAGGAAGGTGTGGCAATTATTACTCCAGTACAAATAGCCTTATCTACAAAAGGTAGGGTAAGATATTTAAATGAAGGAGTACTTTCTAACAGTAAACAAATATCTGAAATTTATGAAGAAATATTTATGTTTAGGGATATATGGAAAGACGAATTTTCAAATGGAGAAGAAGGGAAACGTATCATCCCATATAATTATAAGAAGGATATAGATGGATTTACAAATATAAGAGAAGAAATACCAATTACAGAAAATGAAGGAAAACATTACAAAATATTTTTCCATTGTAAGAGTAGGAATGGTGAAGCAGGTAGAACAGTAACATATGAATTTATTCCTAGATTTAATAAATGGAAGGAAATAGGTCTATGCCAAGTAGGCGAAGAGAATAGATTATAAAAAGGAGATGGAGGGATGTCAATTGAAACATTAACACATTATCTAAGCGATAATCCAAACGAGATAATTAAAATCTTAGAGTTAACTGATTTTCATGACATCTCTTTTTATGATGGGAAAAATGAAATAAGATGTGCTTATTATGAGGGAGGCAATCCTACTTCTGTTGCTATTAATTGTAATACTTTACAAACATATGTGTTTAGTAAAGGAATTGGAGGTAGTCTGTTTTATATTATTAGTATCCACAATAATTGGGATTTAAATAAAACTATAAAATTTGTTTTAGATACATTAAAAATAAAAGATATGGATAATATAAAAACACCTTATATATTTAATGGAGTATATAAAAAAGTAAAACATAAAAGAAATATTAAGGAAGATATCTTATCTAAATCTGTTTTAAACAATTATATATTTCACCCAAATATAAGGTTTTTAGAAGATAATATTTCCTTTAATACACAATATAAATTTAATATACATTATGATAATATAAGTCAAAGAATTATAGTGCCATGGTTTAATACTAAAGGAGACCTTGTAGGAATTACAGGTAGATATAATTTTGACAATATAGGAAACAACCCTAAATGGAAAACTTTAAAGAATTTTGCTAAAGGTAATTATTTATATGGTATTTATGAGAACCAAGAAGAAATAAAAAAAGCAGATTATGTTATAATAGGTGAAAGTGAGAAATTTGTGATGCAACTAGACAGTTATGGATATCATAATGGATTAGCTCTTGGTAACTGCACAATTACAGATAAGCAAGCCAGGATAATAAAATCTCTACCAGTAAAAAAAGTTATCATAGCATTAGATGAAGGTATAAGTGCAGAACATATTCTAGCTCAATGTGACAAGTTAAAAGGAGGTATATTTAATACTAATAAAGAGATATGGTGTATTTATGACGGTAATAATACTGTTCTTCCTAAAGGAAGTAAATCGTCTCCAACAGATTTTGGTAAAGAAAAGTTTGAATTATTGTTAAAGAATTATTGTTTTAGAAAGGAGTAAAAGATATGTATAACAAAGAATTATATTTTGCTATCAATAAAAACACAAAAGAAATTTTTAATACAGGATGGTGTGGATATAAAAATAAAGTGTCTTGGATTAAACTAAGTCATTTAAAAGCTATATTTACTAGAGATAACATAGATAAAAAAGATTATAATTTTTATAAAATATTTGTGGAAAATGGTGTTCCAGTTTTAGATAAGGTGGAGATATTATAATGACAGATAAAGAAAAGTTTGAATTATTGTTAGAAAATAAAGAAGAGTATAGATGCTTTGTTGATAATGATAGTGTATGGTTTTGTAAAAAAGAAGATATAGAAAAATATAGTGATTATAATAATCCTCCTCCAGGTATAGAATTTTCACAATTTGGATATGAATTACTTAATGAAATATTTAATGTTCTAGGAATAGAAAGTGAATTAGTATAGGAGAGGTGAAGATGGATATTAATAGTAAATTAGGAGAAAAAATATGGACTGGAACATGGATGATTTTACCACTTTATCCATGGAGCAGTGAAAAAAATACCACATGTGCTGCTGGAAATATATTTAGAAAAATGCAAGAATGTAATATAACATTTAAGGAATTATATGAAGCGATAAATAAATGGATTAAATTTAGGAACGAAGTATTTGGAAGAAATTGCGACAATACAGAAGTATATCTAATGAGAGGAAATAAAAGATTTGGTTTCTTTTTACATCCTAATAGCTCAGAATTTTCTTTGTATAATGATTTTAGCGAACATTTAGGATGTTTTGAGATTAATATAAATGATATACCAGATGATGACTTTATAGAATGGATAGAAAATATAACTTATGAATATATTAATGGGATTGTACACTGTTCTGATTGTAATAAATCATTAAAAGAAGAAGAAATTGCTGGACGATTTTTTGCTGGTATTTATTGCAAAGAATGTTGGGAAAAGGAATGGAAAGAAAGAGAGGCGAAAGAAACATATGACTAATTTTAATATGATAGAAGAAGCAATAAAAGAAAAATATAATGAAAAAGTATGCTCTGATTTAATAGATGAATTGAATGGTTTATATGAAAGAGATAGATTTTTATGTGCATTAGAAGCTGCAGGAGTAGATAATTGGAGCGGTTATGGCTATGCATATGAAATATTAGAAGAATGGGATGATGAAGATAAATATGAATAAGTTGGTTTGGAATGTATTAATATACGATTTTAATAATAAAAAAATTGTTCCTTATAATATTTTTTATGATGGTTTTTTACAAGAAATTATAGATGATGTTTATAAGGGTAAATCAATAAAAGAAGCAATAAAGAAATGGGCTAAATATCATTATTGGAGCAGAACAGAATATGAAATTCAAGTTGGAGGACTTTTTGATATACCAGAACATTTTAAAAAAATTGATATTTATGACCAAATAGAAATGAATTTAGACAACATAGCACAATATGTAGAAATCAAATTATTTAATTTAATGGAGGAAGAATAACTATGGTAATTAATTGCAATGATGATGAAATGATTTTAATTGGAGATAATCAACTAGAAGTTAGAATTAATGAAAAAGCATGTAAAGAAATTTCTGATAGATATCACGAATATTTTGAAGATAACGATTATATAGAAGAAAGTGACCATGTAGATGAGGCAACAGTTATGAAGGATATATATAATATTGTAAAAAAATATATTGATAAACACCCATTAGGAGTTACAATTGGTGGGGAATATGTGGAAAACAGTGATAATGCTCAAATTGATGCAGTAGAATTATTTGCTGATATTATGGAATACTATGCAGGATTGGAGATGTAAATAATGGATAATGATATGATTTTAGATTTATTACTTTTTCTGAAGGATACTGAATATCTAGTAGAAGAAGACAGTATTAAAGTATGGATTAGTTTTAATGATTTAGAAGAATTTGTAAATATTTTTGGATATGATGAATTCTGTGATTGTAGTAAGGATGTTAAATTGTTATATGATTGTATCGCCTTTGATTTGCAAGATTTTTTATGGGGGTATTGTACAGAAGATATTAATTATATTAGGAACAAATTAATAGAATGGAGTTTTTAGAATGGATGTTAATAATAAAGAAGATATAGAAAATGCTAAAGGACATTTGGAGTGGCTATTAAATATAGGAGCATTAGATGACGAGGATGAGCCATATATAAATTTAATTTTAGATTATATTAAAGACCTAGAAAACAAAATAAAGAAATATAAATATTCTGAAATACCATATCTTAAAGGATATATACAAGGGTTAGAAAAAGGGATAAAAGAAAATAAAGATAAAGATGAATTTTATAGAGTTTCTTGGAAAGAAAAACACTATCAAGATTATATGTATCCATTTGGATATGATTATACTAAAACTAGCTACTTAGACAATCAGACAAAAGAAAAATTTAATGAAAAATAAGGAGGTCAAAATGGAAATAAGCGAACAAATAAAAAAAATAAGGCAAAGTGGGAAAACTATTTATTCTATCAGTAGGTTAAATACGGTAGATAATTGTGGCTGGGAATATTGGCAAACTTATATGGAACATTTATTACCTAAAGATAATATATATAGTTTTACAGGAACACGCATACACAAATGTTTAGAAGATTTACAAAATGGAAAAAAATTAGATTTCCCAAATGAGATAAAAAAAATTCTAAAGGAAGCTACTCTATTAGATATTAATTTTCCTAATGATAGTATAGAAGAAAAATGGACAAAGGATATTATGTATTTTGCCACTCATTATAATCCACCACACTATAATAAAATAGAAACAGAAAAACAATTTTTAATTGAATTAGATGAAAATTACTTACAAGGTATTATAGATTTAGTAATATATAATGAAGATGGAAGTATCTCTATTAGAGATTATAAAACAAGTAGTAAATTTTCAAATACTGACTTAGAAGAAAAAGGAAGACAGCTAATATTATATGGAATAGCAATGGAAAACTTAGGATTTGTTATTAGAGATTTAGCTTGGGAAATGTTGAAATATGTAGAAATAAGTTACAAATTAAAAAATGGTAAAACACGAACCACTATAGCAGAAAAAGGCTTTATTGTAGAAAAACTAAAATCAGATATTATAAGAGAACTAAAATCATTGAAAAAATACAGTGATTTAGAAATAGAAAATATGGTAGATATAGCAATTGATAATAACTCTTTAGATAATATGCCCGAAAATATACAAAAAAAATATACAATAAAAGATTATATTTGTTATTATGAATATACTGAGGAAAGAAAAAAAGAAACTCGAAATTTCATCAAAGCTAAAATCGAGGAAATAGAACAATTTAAAGATGATATATCTTGGTGGGAACCTAAAGAAATAACACCATATACTTCATTTTATTGTGCAAATTTGTGTAACCACAGAGATAACTGTGAGTATTTTCAAGACTTTAAAGAAATACAAGAAATGCTAAACGAAGAAGATGAAGATACAATAGAAGATGAAGCAGAAAAAGAATTATTAAAATTTTTATAAAACACTTGACAAATTAATTATATTGTAGTATAATAAAGAAGAGGTGATAAAGTGCTAAGAAAAATAAGTACAATGAAAGAATTAGAAGAGATATTCAATGAGGCTTTAAAAGAACATGCACAGAGTGTAGCTGTAGAATTAACTATTCCAGGACAAAAAGATACAGAGTTTATTGTTAATAGATATAGAAGCATAAAAAATAAGTTAAATTATTATAAAAGAACTTACAATGAAAGTTTAATACATAATAAGGTATCTTCTATAAAAATTTTATCAGCTGGATGGGGAGATGCTGATTTATGGTATTGATATAAAATAGATTGATAGGAGGAATTATGTTTGTTAATTTTGGATTTGAAGATATTGCAATAGAAGAATGTATTATAGAAATAAAAATAGGTAATAAAATACAAAAACAAAAAATTCGAGCAATTCCAGATATAATACAAATGCAATTTGAACAACTTTTACAACAAGCTGCAAATGCAAAACAACCAATTAAAATAAAGTTAATAAAAGAAGAAATTATTTGGAACCAACTTGAAAAACAATCCAAGACTTTAGAAAATTATATTCAGTTTGCTAATAAAATGTATATGGAGGCTTTTCCTGAAGAATTTAAGGAGGAATAATATGATAAAAATAATAAAAGGAATTAATGATAAGGATGGGTTTGAAAAAGAAGTAAATGATTTTATGCAAAAACATGTTTATACTGAATTAAAAAATGTTCAATGTATATATAGAGAAAGTGCAAGACAAATGATTTATATTGCTATTATTGAATATGCAGAAGAAAAGAATACAACTTTGATTTCTAAAGATAAGTTGGAAGAATTACAAGAAAAAGCTTGGATGTATGAGGGGTTGCAATGAAATTAATATTTTTGGATATAGATGGTGTTTTAAATAACATGAATTATACTATTTATACTTTTGAAATGTTAGGTAGAGACAGAGCTTATGAAATAATGCATAAGGATTTAGATATTTTTGACCCAATTAGTTTAAATTTATTATGTAAGTTAATAGAACATTTTAAAGATGATATAAAAGTTGTTTTATCCAGTACTTGGAGGTTAAATCAAAAAGGGATAAATAAAGTCAAAGAAAAAATATTCAATAATTTAGGATATGAAATACCTTTTGACATTACAAAAAGACATAAAGATATGATAAGAGGTTATGAAATTGAGCAATATTTATTTGATAATAATTTATTAACTGAAAATTATGTTATAATAGATGATGATACTTATGATATTACTGGTAACAAATATAAAGGAAAGTTAAATTTTACAGAACACATGGTAGAATGTAAGCATGATACAGGATTTCAAGGTAAAGAATATTTACAAGCTTTAAAGGTTTTAAAAGGGGAGGGGGATTAATATGACAACATATGTTCCATATCATGTCCACACAGAAATGAGTTTATTAGATAGTTGCACTAATTTTAAGGATTATGTTGACTTTTGTGCGGATAATAATATAAAGGCAATAGCATTTACAGAACATGGAAATATATATAGACATTTTGAAAAAAGACAATATTGCAAAAAAAAGGGTATAAAATATTTGCATGGTTGTGAAATATATTTAACAAAATCTTTAGAAGAAAAGATGAGAGATAATTATCATACTATACTAATAGCCAAAGATATGGAAGGATTTAAAGAATTAAACAAATTAGTCAGTAAATCAACTGATAAAACACATTTTTATTACAATCCTAGATTGTCATTTGATGAATTCTTAAATATATCTGACCATATTTTCAAGATATCAGCCTGTTTAAAATCTCCATTGGCTGATAAAAATAATATTTCACCAGATATTTATGATAAATTATGTAAAAAATATGACTATTATGAAATACAATATCATAATGACCCAGAAAAATTGCAATATAATTATAATCAATTCTTATATAAATTATCACAACAATATAATAAACCATTAATTGCAGCAGGAGATAGTCATTCAGTATCAAAGTATAAAGCAGAATGCAGGAATATATTATTAAAAGCTAAAAGAAAATCTTATGGAAATGAAGATACTTTTGATTTAGTTATAAAAAATTACGAAGATTTTTTAAGTGCATTTAAATCTCAAAATGCCTTACCTTTAAACGTATATATAGAGGCTATAAATAATACTAATATTATGGCTTCTCAATGTGAAGATATAGAGGATGATTATAGTATAAAATATCCTATTGTTTCTAATAATGATGAAAAAGATTTACAAAATCTAATTAATATTAAATATAAAGAGAAATTAAAAAAAGGAATTATAAAATCAAATCCTAAATATATTGAAAATATCAGAGAAGAATTTAGAGTATTTAAAAAAATTAATATGTTAGGATTTATGTTGGGAATGGCTCAAATATCTCAATGGTGCGAAGAAAATAATATTCCTAGAGGATTTGGTAGAGGAAGCTGTTGTGGTTCAGTAATTGCTTATATAATTGATATTATAGATGTAGACCCAATTAAGTGGGGAACTATATTTTCCAGATTTTGCAATGAATACAGAACAGAAGTAGGAGATATAGATTTGGATTTTGCACCAAACGACAGAGAAAAGGTTTATAATTATATTATGGATAGATTTGGACATGATAAGACTGCTTATATATTAAGCATTGGTACTATTTCAGAAAAAGGGACAATAGATGAAATAGGCAGAGCTTTAGATATACCTTTACAAGAAGTTAAAGATATAAAAGATTTATATAATAAATCTCCAGATGAAGCAAAACAAAAATATCCTAATGTATTTTATTATTTTGATGGATTACTTAATACTGCCATATCTCAAGGGTTCCATCCAGCTGGAGTTGTAGCTAGTCCTATTACTCTAATAGATAATTATGGAGTATTTCAAGACAGAGATGATAAAACAATAATTAATTTAGACATGGAAGAAGTTCATGATTGTGGGTTAGTTAAATATGATATTTTAGGATTAAAAAACGTAGGTATTATTCAAGATGTATATAAAATGCTTAATAAACCATATCCTAAAAGTTATCAAATTGATTGGAATGATAAGAATGTATGGGAAGATATTAAGATTAGTCCTGTTGGGATTTTTCAATTTGAAAGTTCATTTGCTTATAATTCAATGAAATCCTTTAATGTAAGTAGTATTGATGATTTAACTCTCGTAAATGCTTGTATTAGACCTTCAGGAACTAGTTATAGAGATGCAGTATTTGCACACCAAAAACATTCTAATCCTTCTAAATTAATTGATGATGTTCTATCTAATAGTTATGGGTATTTAGTATATCAAGAACAAACTATAGCTTTTTTACAACAAGCTTGTGGATTAAGTGGAGGTGAAGCTGATAATGTTCGTAGAGCCATAGGAAGAAAACAAAAAGACAGATTAGATGCTGCAATGCCTCAAATATTGGAAGGATATTGTAATAATTCTGATAAACCAAGAGATATAGCTGAACAAGAAGTAAAAGAATTTTTACAAGTTATAGAAGATAGTGCTAGTTATCAGTTTGGATATAATCATTCTACAGCTTATTCTATGATAGGGTATTTATGTGCATATTTAAGATATTATTATCCTGCACAATTTATTACAGCATTCTTAAATTCCGCAGCTAATGATGATGATATAAAAAATGGGACACAACTAGCTAAATTAAAAAATATTCCTATTATTTCTCCTACTTTTAGACATTCGACTAATAACTATTCTTGTGATAATAATACAATTTATAAGGGTACATCTAGTATAAAAGGACTTAGTAAGACTATTGGTGATAAGTTATACTCCTTAAAAGATAAAAAATATAAAAGCTTTTTAGATTTATTAATAGATTGTAAAGAAAATAATATTGGTATAGCTGATATTACAGTACTTGCAAAATTAGACTATTTTAAAGAGTTTGGAAAAATAAAAAAGATACTTAAATGTATTGATTTATATAATGAATTATATGGTAAAAAAATAATAAAGAAAGATAAACAATATAGTGTTAAAATTTTATATCTTAAAGAATATTGTGTTAAAGAAACAGAAAAACAATTCACAGGATTTAATAGTTACGATTGTTTAGTTTCCTTATTTAATAAACTGGAAAATAATGATATCACAATTAATGAGAAAGTAAATTTTCAACTTCAATATTATGGATATATAGATATTGTTGATGTTTCAGAAAGCCCAGATTTGTGGGTAGTTACTTCATGTGAAGATAGAGGAAAAAATAAAATTGTAGATTTATATAGAATATTTGATGGTATAAAAAAACAAGTAAAAGTTCGTGGGAAAGTATTTGATATGAAACCTATTAATAAAAGCAATGTGTTAAAAATTGATACTTTTAACAGAGAAGGAAGATGGTTTAAGAACGGAGAAACTCAAGAATGGGAAAAATCTACTACAGAATTTGAAGATATATTAAATAATTATGATATACAAGAGGTAAAAAATAATGAATATATTAATTAGAAGAAAAAAAATAAAAAAATATTTAGATAATTGTATTATGTTTTGGAGAAATAAAAGAGATAAAGAAAATTCTAAAATTGCACTCTATTATATAGATGCTTATCAATCTATAAGAAGTTCAATTTTTGGGAAAACATTGGACTAAATAACCATGGTACATCATAATTTTAAAAAAGGGCAAAAGGTTTATTGCATTTTAAAAAATAATACAATTATAATAGATAAATATAATAAAAGTACAGGACATTATTTATTTTTGGAAAATTATAAAATACCATGGTGTCAATTACGTAGCAGTACAATTTATAAAAATATATAATAATTTCTTGACTTTTATTATAAAATGTGATATACTATAAATAATTTAAGGGAGAAAATTATGGATTTTATAGGGAAGATAGAAAATATATGTTTGCCTGAAAACAATGAAGTTGTCATATCTTTGTCAACTAATAACACTAGTATATTGGAAGAATTAGAAAATATAAAAAATAAAGATAAAGAAATAAATATTGAGATAAAAAGAATATATAATCGTAGAAGTTTGGATGCTAATGCATACTTTCATTTTTTAGTTAACAAACTAGCGAGATATTTTAATATATCAGACGAAGAAATGAAAATTAAAATGAACTTACAATATGGTACAATTGCTAAAGATAATAATGGTAATAGTATTGGAGTTAAAATTCCTATAACAGCAAATATTAAGAATTTTTATAAATATGCAAAATGGTTTGGGGAATGCACAGAAGGTGGTGTAAAATTCAACAAATACTTATTTTATAAACAAACCCATACACTAAATACAAAGGAAATGTCTGATTTAATTGAAGGTGTTGTACAAGAATGCCAAGAATATGGAATTCCCACAAAAACAAAAGACGAAATAAAAGATATGATTTTAAGTTGGAAACCGAAAGAAGGAGAATAGATATGTATAATAATCTTAAACTTTTACAAAAGTTATTAGATAAAATAAAAAACACACCTGACGAATGTATCAATAGGGCTATAGAAACGCTAGAAAGAGAGAAATTTAATGAAGCATTGGTAAATCAATATCCATGGTTACAAATTAGAAATGTATGGACTAACAAAAAAGTAGATGATAATTTTGAATTTACTTGGCTTGATGATTTACCTGAAGGCTGGAGAAAAAAATTTGGGATGAAAATGGTTAAAGAATTAGATAAAATTCTAAAGAAGGCTAATTACCAAGATAAATATCAGATAGTACAAATAAAAGAAAAATGGGGATTTTTACACTGGTATGATAATGGGGTTCCTAATTCGATATATAATAAATATAATAAATGGCTAAAAAAATATGAAAATTTAAGTAAACGTACTTGTATTATATGTGGAAAGCCAGGGAAATTAACAAATAATGGTTGGATTATGCCTTTATGCTCTTATTGTAAAAAGAAAGGATTATAATAATGAATTGCATTTATTTAAGAGTTAGAAGCAAAAATTATCAAAAATATTTCTATTGTTCTAATTCTCAAATAAAGAATAAAATTTCTCCACAAAAGTGCCATGATTGTAATTTAAAAGAATATAAGACCCCAAAAGCGATTTCAAATAAAAAGAAAGCAAGAACTATTGCAACCAGTATACCTTATTCAGTAAAAGAAATAGTATGGGAAAGAGACAACCATAAGTGTATATTATGTCATAAATATGTTCCTATAGAATGTGCATGTTGTCATTTCATACCTAGAAGTCAGGGTGGATTAGGTATACCAGAAAATATTTTTACAGCATGTAATAATTGTCATAACGAACAAGATAATGGTAAATATACTTTAGAGTTAGGAAACAGAGTGGAACAATATCTAAGAAAGATTTATGGTAAAAGTTGGAATAAAAATAATTTAATTTATAAAAAGGAGATGTTTTTATGTACGAAGAAAGAAGAAACATAAAAAATTTTTTAAAAAATGTTGGAATTACTACTAATAAGAAAGGACTATTTACTTATTTAGATGAAAAAGATTATGCTATATTTCTAGATTTAACTCAGTTAATATATGAATATTATACTAAAATATATGAACCAGAATGTGACAGTATGATAATAAAAAATAAAACTTTAGCCTTAAAGTTTTTATTAAAAATTATTAAAGAAAGTTATTTATATAGAAATCCACAAGCAGCAGATACTGATTTCAAAAAAAAGGGAATGGAAATAGATTTTTTAGAATATGAGAACTTATTTTATTACTTAAATAGAGAAGATAAAGAAATAAAAGAAATAGAAGATTATTTCAATGATATAATAGATAAAATTAAAATGTTAAAAGAGAATGAAAAAACATTAAATTTCTATAGAAGAGAAAATGGTGTAATAAATGAAAATGGCGGGTTTCTTGAATTGCCTTATGAGTTTGATTATCTTGATAGGGATGAAAATGGGTATGCTGATGATTTAGATAGAGAAAAAACTGATAATAATGATGATTATGGCAAAAACGAATGTTATGTGAGATATTCTAGTGGAGATGTTGGAGACATAGATGATATAAATTTAGTTGAAGATGAATAACAAAATATAAAAAGGAGGTATTTATATGTATCAAGAATGGTTAGATGGTATGCCAATACTAATAAGTGGTTGTTATGAACATAATATTGAACAATTAAAAAAAGCCAGGGATTATTATATGAACAATGAAGACTATGAAATGGTTGAATACTATAATAAAAGTATAGACAATGAAACTAAACTTTTACAAGAAGAATTAAATAAACCAAGTAAAATAAAACAAATATTAAATATTATATTAAATTAAGGAGGGGTTTTATGAAAATATCAGACCAATTATTGCAAGATTTTAAAAAATATTTAATTGCAAAAGAAACAATAAAAAAGAACACAATACAAATGTTAAGAGCAGAGATATTAAATATATCTAAAGAAAAACATAGAGACTTAAATGATACTGAAATATTGCAATTAATATCTAAACAAATCAAACAAAAAAAAGATGCGATAGAAGAATTCAAGAAAGCGGATAGAGAAGATTTAGTTAATCAAACAGAAGAAGAAATATTAACTTTAAATATTTATATGCCAGAGCCACTTTCTATTGAAGAATTAAAATCTATAATTGCCGAAACTATGTCTGAATTAAATATTTATCACTTAAATGAAATGGGTACTCTAATCAGAGAAGTTAAATCTCAAGTAGGTGTTAGAGCAGATGGTAAAACTATTAGCCAATTAGTAAAGGAGGTATTAGTATAATGAATTTTATAAAATGGATTGGTATAATTATAGCTCTTTTAATATTATTATGTTGGCTAACTGGAATTGTTTGGTTGATATGCTTAGCTATGGTACTTGGAAATATAGTTGCTATTATATTAACAATTGTTCTAATTCTATTGTTAGTAATAAATGTTATTTTATATTATAAGGAGAAAACTAGTGATGAGTAAAAAATTATGGAAGTTTTGTATAACATATAAAATTAAAGGTCTGGAAAAAAGATGGTTTAATAGATATAAAAAAATAGAAGAAACAGATATAGAAGATGGATTTAAAGTATGTAGTTCTCTTGAAGAATTGATGCAAAATTTATTAATAGCAAAAAAAGCAGAAATTATCAGGGATATAAATGAAGGATATTATCAATTTATACCTTATTCAAAAGGATTTTTTGAGATTATAAGATTAAATGAACTTTTAGATATATCAATAGATAAATTTGATTATAGAGAAGCAACATTTAAAGAAGCTATAAAATTATTATCTCCAACTGAGATAATAGAAATATATGGAGAAAACTTATATAATAAAATAAAGGAGATAAATGATGAGAGATAGAATTTTATTATGGAACGACGATAATCATGAACCATCAGTATGGATTAATAAACACTTCATGGGTAGTGATTTTATAACTGTTATAGAAAGTGCTTTGAATGAAAAATCGAATTCTGAAAATAGCTCAGAAATATTAGAAATATATCCTTGGGACTTTGAAGTAGATGATGAAAGTTTAGAAGATGGAGAAGCAGACATTTTATTTGATTGGTTTCAAGATTGCCCTGATATTACTGATAAACAATGGGAATATATTTTTAATAGAGAGTGGAGAAAATTAGGAAAAACACTATAAAGGAGAACAAATATGGAATATAAAGGATGGAAAATTCCAGAAAAATTATATATATATGCTGAAAAAAAGAATAGACGATATAACTATCCTCAGGCAATGATAGCTAGTAGTAATAAACCTGAGGCTATTGATACAGCTAAGAGATGGGCTTCTGGAAAATATTATAATTATACAGAAGATGATTATATAGAATATATTATAGATAATAAAGATATTAAATTAGAAATATTAGATAGTGCAAAAGGGTCAAGTCAAGGTGGAAAACTATCTTTTTGGAATTGTTTATTATCTAAAGATGATATGAAAGTAGTAGTTGGAATTGGTTCTGATTTGTTATTAGAGTTATTGAAAAGTTCTACATTTATTAATGGTAAATGCGAAGACAAATTAATAATGGCAAGGATTGGTCAACATTGGGGAGCTTTACATGAAAAAATGGAACAATACAAAGAAGCGATACGTGATATACAATTAAGTCAGAAAATAGAAGGAGCCAAAAAAACTAGTAAATGGGATAAAGGATACGAATATTATACTAAAACCACTAGTGAAGTATATTTATATAATCTATATGTATGGAGAGCTCTTGAATTTTTAGGTAATGATTGGTGGGGAAGTTCTCAAAAATATCAGTTGGTGGAATTTTCCAAACCTAAAATCATAAAAGTTACTGAATGGAGTAGTTGGGTTAAGAACAAAAACATAAAAACTTTATCTCAACTTATGGAAAATGGTGGTGGTAGATATACTAGTGAATATTATAAGGAATATTTAAAACTACAACCAAAAATAAAAGGAGATAAAATTTTAGATATTGATTTATCTCCAGAAGAGATAGATAAAAAAATAAAAGAAAACAGAGAAAATGTTGAAAAAGATTATTTTGAGAATAAAGCTAATTGGTTTAGTTATTTAATTGGATGTTATGGAGTAAGTGCTACTTTAGAAGGTAAACCAGAATTACCTGATAGAATACTAGAGGAAATAAAAAAGAGAGGGGTAAAAATTATAAATGAATAAAAGTGAGTTATTTTCATTTGAGTTAAATTTAATAAAAAATATTGAAATTAAAAATTTTGTTAGTTATATGTTAGATAAGGAAACACCAGATTATTTCTTTTCTGTAGCTGCTTCTAGCACAGGGAAATATCATCCTAATTATGCTCTAGGAGAAGGAGGGTTGGTTAGACATACTAAAGCTGCTACAAGAATAGCTTATGAATTATTTAGGACTGACCTTTATCCATATAACCAAGACCAACAAGATTTAATATTAGCTTCTTTGATTTTACATGATAGTAGAAAACATGGCAATAATGGTTCAAAATGGACAGTTATAGAACACCCATTATTAGCAGCTAATGCTGTAAGGAGTTCGGCTGGAACTCTAAATCAAGAATGGAAAGAAATTATTGCTAAAAATATAGAAACTCATATGGGTAAATGGACACAAGATTATAAAACAGGAAGAGAAGTGTTACAAAAACCACAAACAGGAATGCAAAAATTTGTTCATCAATGCGATTACTTAGCTTCAAGAAAATGTTTAGAGTTTAATTTTGATGTAGAGTTGTCTAATTAAAAAAAATAAATAAAATAATATAAAAATATTGACATTTGTTATAAAATTTGATATAATAAATATATTGGGAATTATCTCTTATAGACCTAAAATAATATAAGGGAGTTGAGCATATGCAAGTAAAAAAAAGAGATGGAAAAATTGTTGACTTTAATAGTAACAAAATTATAGAAGCAATTTCTAAGGCTAATCAAAGTGTATCAGGTAGAGAAAAAGCAACGATTAATGATAAGAAAAAAATTGCAAAATATGTGAAATCTTTAAATAAAAAGATAATCACAGTAGAAGAAATCCAGGATATAGTTGAAAAACAACTTATGGAATTAAATAAATTCAAACTAGCTAAGAACTATATTCTTTATAGAGAGGAAAGGACAAAAACAAGAAACAGGAATAGCCAATTAATGAAAAATATTTCTGTAAAACTAACTGCTACAAATGTACAAAATCAAAATGCAAATGTAGACGAATATTCTTTTGGTGGAAGAGCAGGAGAGGCAAGAGATGAACTATTAAAAGACTATGCATTAAATTATGTCATATCTGATATAGCTAAAAATAATCATCTAAACAATGAAATTTATATACATGATTTAAGTTCGTATGTACTGGGGATGCACAATTGTTTGAGCATTCCATTTGATGATTTACTAGCTAAAGGTTTCAATACAAGACAAACAGATGTAAGACCAGCACAAAGTATAAATACAGCATTCCAGCTCTTAGCTGTAATTTTCCAATTACAAAGTTTGCAACAATTTGGAGGTGTTTCAGCAACTCATGTGGACTGGACTATGGTTCCATATGTAAGAAAAAGTTTTTATAAACATTACCAAGAAGGATTGCAATATATAGAAGAAATAGAAAACCCTTATTTGTTGGAAGATATAGAAAACACCTCAATTGATAGTAATTTTTATAAAACTTATCCTAAATCTTACAAATATGCAATGGATAAAACAAATAAAGAATTAAAACAAGCAGTCGAGGGAATGTATCATAATCTTAATACATTACAATCAAGGAGCGGTAATCAATTGCCTTTTACTAGCATTAACTATGGAACTTGTACTTTAACAGAGGGTAGAATGGTAATAAAAGCTTTGTTAGAAGGTTCTATAAAGGGTGTTGGTAAAGTTCATAGGACACCTGTGTTCCCATGTGGAATTTTTCAATGTATGAAGGGTGTAAACAGAAAAGAAGGAGACCCTAATTATGATTTATTTAAACTTGCATTGAAATCTACAGCACAAAGATTGTATCCTAATTATGCAAATGTTGACTGGAGTGTGAATGAAGGATATGATAAAAATGACCCAAGAACATATGTGGCTACAATGGGTTGCAGGACATACAATGGATATGATATAAATGCAGAACCAGGAACCAATCCACAAATGAAAGACGGAAGAGGGAATATTTGTCCTGTAACAATTATTATGCCTACTTTAGCTATGAAGGCTCATAAAAATATAGATGAATTTATGGATTTATTAGATAAGAAAATAAGTGAAGCCAAAGATATGCTAATAGAAAGATATAATTATATTATTAGTCAAAATCCTGAAGCAGCTAGATTTATGTATGAGAATGGTCTAATGTTAGGATTTGATGGAGAAAACATTGAAAGTGCAATGAAACATGGAACTTTGGCAATTGGTCAAATTGGACTAGCAGAGACACTACAAATATTGATGGGTTGTGACCATACTGAAGAAAGAGGAATGGAGTTAGCAAAGAGGATAGAACAACTATTTCAAACTAGATGTAAAGAATTTAAAAATAAATATAAATTAAATTTTGGTGTGTATTACACTCCCGCAGAAAATTTATGTTATACTTCAATGAAAAAATTTCAACAAAAATATGGAAAAATTAAAAATGTATCAGACAAAGATTTCTTTACCAACTCTATACATGTTCCTGTTTGGAAAGAAATATCTCCATTTGAAAAAATTGATATTGAAAGTGAATTGACAGGATATAGTTCTGCTGGCTGTATTACTTATATAGAATTGGCTGGTGGTGTTAAAAATAATCTTGATGCATTAGAAATATTGGTAAATTATGCAATGGATAAAGATGTGCCTTATTTTGCTATTAATGTTCCTAATGATACATGTTTAGATTGTGGATACTGCAATGAATTCAATGATGAGTGCCCCGAATGTCATAGTCAAAACATACAACAACTAAGAAGAGTAACAGGTTATTTAACAGGGAATTATAAAACAGCTTTTAATAAAGGAAAACAACAAGAAACTGAAATGAGATATAAGCATTCTAACAAGCTTTCAAATTGGAGAAAATAATATGGTAAGATATGCAGGATTAGATAAAAACGATATACTAAATGGGGAGGGCTTTTGCGTTTCTTTTTGGACACAAGGTTGCCCTCATAAATGCAAAGGATGCCACAATCCTGAAACTTGGGATTTTAATGGTGGTATAGAAATAGAATATAGCCAGTTAATAAATGATATTATACAGTCTATAAGTGCCAATGGAATAATAAGGAATTTCTCTATACTAGGTGGAGAACCATTATGTAAAGAAAACTTAGATTTAGTAGATAAAATAGTTACGGATATTAGAAAAGAATATCCTACAATAAAAATATATTGTTGGACTGGTTACAATTATGAAGATATAATAAATAACAGTCAAATAAAGAAAATATTAAAAAAAATAGATGTTTTAATTGATGGATTATTTATAATAGAACGAAGAGATATAACCTTAAAATTAAGAGGTTCTTCAAACCAGAGAGTTATTGATGTAAAAGATAGTATATTAGAAGGGAAAATAACTTTATATGGATGAAATTTGGAAAGATATAAGAGGATATGAAGGCAAATATCAAGTTAGTAATTTAGGTAATGTTAAAAGTTTGAGTAGAAGGATAAAATGTAAAAACAAAAGATATAGAATTATAAAATCATTTAATATTCGACTTTTAATAATGAAAAATAATTATCTCTTTGTGAACCTATGGAATAACAATAAATGCAAAAGGGTACTAGTTCATAGACTTGTAGCAGAAACTTTTATACCAAATCCTGAAAATAAGCCTGAGGTTAATCATATTGATGGGAATAAACAAAATAATTGTGTTGATAATCTGGAATGGTGTACTAAAAGTGAAAACACAAAGCACTCTTACAATATTGGGCTACGAGAAACACAAAAGAATAATATTTCTATTAATAATAAGTTAATAAAGTCCAAACCAGTATTGCAATATGACTTAGAAGGAAGTTTTATCAAAGAATATAGTAGCGTATCTCAGGCTGCTATGTATAATAATTTTTCTCAAGGAGCTATTTCAAATGTATGCAGACACGAAAGGAAACAAGCATACAACTATAAATGGGAATATAAAAATATTTAATAAATTTTATGAAAACACTTGACTTTCAATATAATTTATTGTATAATATATACAAGTTGAAAGTTAAGAATGCACTTGTAGCCAAGTTGGTCTAAGGCGGCAGACTGCAAATCTGTTATTCGTAAGTTCAAATCTTACCAAGTGCTCCATTTATGCCTATGTGATGGAATAGGAATACATGTTGGTCTTAGAAGCCAAATTTTGCAGGTTCAAGTCCTGCCATAGGCACCATAGAACAAAAAAAAGGAGTGAATAACATGTCAAATTTAGAATATAGATTAAAATATAAAGACCCACAAACAGGAGAAGTAAAACAGCTAAGTGGGGGGGGGTAGACATAAAAAAACTTAAACAAGAAATCTTACAGGCTGATAATCCTGTAGGTTGTTTAAGATTACAAGTTGTAAATACTAATCCAGCAGAATACTTAGGTTTTGGAGAATGGGTACTTTGGGGGAAAGGGAAAGTACCAGTTGGTGTAGATACAGATGATACAGATTTTAATACTGTAGAAAAAGAAATAGGGAGTAAAACAGTAAACATTAAGCACTCTCATGAATATGGAATTTCAATTCCGTATTATTATGGAATGGCTGGTGGAGAACGTGTTACATCAGGAGTTGGTGTATATGATTATGAAAAAAAACAAATATGCAGGTTTCGTGCAAGGAACTGAAGATGAAAAAGTTGATACAAGAATAAATAATTCAGTCCAATCATCTGTAAAAACTGTAAATGCTGACATTGCAAAATCAACAGGTAAAACAAGTTCAGCAGGTTCAACAAATATTAATGTTATTCAGCCATCAATAACATGTTATATGTTTAAAAGAGTAAAATAAAAAAAATATTTTTTACAAAAAGTATTGACTTTTGTTATAAAATAGTGTATAATATATTTAAAGTTAAGAAAGCCTCATACAGCAAAATTTATTAGGTTAAAATTTATATTATAGTAATAATACAAATGAGTTGGTTCAAATCCGACAGTATAATTTATTGAGGCTTGTATTTGCCACATACAGCAAACTAAGATTTAAATAAAAAGAAAAATTTGGGATTTTTAAAAATGTTTATTTGTATTTTAATGTGGCTAGTTACATAATGCCCCTTACAGCAATAAATTATTTAGGAAGAAACTTTTAATTTCTGTAACCTTTTATATGGGGCTAGTTACATAAGAAAGCCGCTAACAGCATTAAGCAGTAAATTGTTAATTTATGTAGCTTTAAATGCGGCTTGACACTTAGGGTGGTAGCTCAATTGGTAGAGCAATAGCATTTTATTTTTTTTTATGTGTCTAGCTAAGGACACAGACAGCAAACCATTTAAATAAACAAAACAAATAATTAGGAAGCTATATGTTAGAGGTTCAAGTCCTCTCCACCCTACCATATTTATTAAAAGTGTCGCTATTTTATTATAGAAAGGAAGATTAAAATGAATTTATTAGAAGGAATGTTACAAAAATCCACAATTACAAATACTAAGGGAGGAGAATATTATGCTTCTACTTATGATGCTAACTTAGATTTATTTAGCGGCATAAACAGATATACTGATACAGAAAAAGCTGTATTACAATTTAGATTAGCTTTTTCAGAAGATAAAATATTAGCTACTGCTAATTTATTGTATTTCTTAGATATTAGAAAAGGCAAAGGAGAAAGAAAGATATTTAAAACTTTATTTTCTGAATTATGTAATATTGACACACAAATGGCTACCATTGTTTTATATCAAATTGGTAACTTAGGAAGATGGGATTATGTATTAGAAGCTTTGGAAAGTCCAATCCAAGAAAACGTTTTAACTCTTATTAAATCACAACTAGCTCAAGATGAAAATACAGAACATCCTTCACTACTAGCAAAATGGCTTCCAAGTTTAAGAACTCATAACAAGACAAACTCTAAAGCAATTATTTTAGCAAACAAATTAAATATATCAGAAAAAGAATATAGAAAACTATTATCTAAGATTAGAAATAAGTTAAATTTAGTAGAACACAATTTAACTAACAAAGATTATGATAATATTGATTTTTCTAAAGTTCCTGCTAAAGCTATGCTAAAATATAGAAAAGCATTTGAAAATCATTGTGGGGAAAGATATCAAGAATATCTTAAATCTGCAAATAAAGGTGAGGTAAAAATTAACACTAATGGTCTATTTTGTTATGAGATTATAGAAAAGATAAGAAATAAATCCATCAGTAGAGAATTAGCTAATGCTATGTGGGAACAGCAAAAAGATATATTAAAAGGGAATACAGATAATATGTTGGTTATTGCAGATACATCAAATAGCATGACATGGGAAAAACACGTATATGAAACTTCTATTGGATTAGCTCTATATATTGCTGAAAGAAATCATGGTTTCTTCAAAAATTATTTTATGAGATTTGATACGAACCCAGCTCTTGAAAAAGTATCAGGGCTAGATATTACTGACAAAGTAAGAGCAATCAGAGATTATTATGGATGTACAAATATAGATAAAGTATTTAAATTAATTTTAGATACAGCTGAAGAAAACCATATAAATCAAAAAGACATGCCTAGTCATTTAATTATTGTGTCTGACATGGAATTTGATAGAGGTTGCTACTCACAAGAGGGAACTAATTTTATAGGCTGGAAAAGAGCATTTGAAAATAAAGGATACCAACTTCCAAAAATTATTTTCTGGAATGTTGCAACTTCAGGATTTCCAGTAACAAAATATGATAATGATGTGTGCATGATAAATGGTTTTTCTACAAGTATCTTTGAGAATATATTAGACTTAAAAGATTTTACTCCTCAAGGAGCAATGATAAAATCATTACAACCATATATTGAAATTATAGAAAAAAATATAAAAGGAGAATAATATGGATAGAGATAAAATAATGGCTAGGCTACAAGAACATTATGATTTTTTGGTAAACAAAGGACATGAAGTGGTAGGTGTGTTTCTACAAGGAAGTCAAAATTATGGATTAGATTTATATACTTCTGAATATGTTTCTGATATTGACAGCAAAGCTATTATTTTACCTTCATTTGACGACTTTGTATATAATAGAAAAGCTTTTAGCCATACTTATATACTAGACAATGAAGAACATATAGACACAAAAGATGTCAGAGTTATGTGTGAAATGTGGATAAAAGAAAATATAAGTTATATAGAATTACTTTATACTAATTTTTCAATAATCAATCCTGAATATTATGATATAGTCAATGCTTTATTAAAATATAAAGATAAAATTGTTGACATAAATAGAAATCAGTTTTTAAGATGTATTATGGGAATGGCAACAGAAAAAAGAAAAGCCTTAACACATCCTTATCCCACAATAATAGAAAAAATTAACAAATTCGGATATGACCCAAAACAACTACATCATTTAGCTAGATTAAAAGAATTTATACAAAGATATGTATCTGGAGAACCTATTGAAGAATGTTACAAAACAAAACAAAAGGAATATTTATTAAATCTAAAATTAGGAAAGGATAAAAATGGTATATTACTACCATTATCAGAAGCCGAGATATTAGCTGATGAACTTAATAATGAAATTAAGACGATAAAAGATAATAACTGTACAGATAAAGATATGATAAATGATTTTGGAATTGCACTTATTCACGAAACACAATATGAACTTTTAAAGAAAAAATTTAAAAAAGATTTAAAAAACACTTGACTTTTGTTATAAAATAGTATATAATATATTTAATCTAATATATAATATTTTTTTCTTAGATAGAGAATACTTTATAGACTTTTTTCTAGTATCTCTCTATCTACATATGTGCCAATAGCTCAGCTGGTAGAGCACCTGACTTTTAATCAGGGGGTCGGAGGTTCAACTCCTCTTTGGCACACCAATAAGGGAGATTAGTTCAGATGGATAGAACACAGACCTTCTAAGTCTGGGGTCACAAGTTCAAGTCTTGTATCTCCCACCACAAATCCGAAAACGTAAACGCCTGAACCGTAAAACTAAATGTCAGGTAGTTAGAGCACTGGCTCATCCAAACGTGCAGCTAGAAAAGTGAAATCTATTGTATAGATGCAGATGAGGTATTATACAGTCATAGAGAGTAGCGAGTAAAGGTTTAAGCGGTTTCCCTTTACATTTTATGGGGCTGTAGTGATAATGGCTAGCACATCTGCCTTGCACGCAGAAAATAGGGGTTCAAATCCCCTCAGTTCCACCAACAAGAAAGGAAGTATTATATGAAAGTTATTTATGAAAACCCAGGATATGATGTGGAAGGTACTTGCAAAAGATGTGGGTCAGATTTAATTATCAATACATTTGACTTAAAAAGAGGGCTATTAGGGTTTTATGTTAGGTGCCCAGTATGCAATATTAAAAGTTATATTCCAGACAGTGAATTATACCGATTTGGAATAAAATCAAAAGATTAATAAGTTATATGGCTCCATAGTTTAGTGGTTATGACACCTGGTTGTCGCCCAGGAGACAGCAGTTCAATTCTGCTTGGAGCCGCCAAAAAAATCAGAGGATAGAAAGAGGCAGCTATCACGCCAGAAATGGTCTTAAAAGAGATGCAGGGAACGCCGTCCTGCCTGATTTATATGTGGTATATAATGGAACTTATAAGACGTTATAAGAGAGATTTAAATCCTCTAATACCACTCCTATATGCTCATTTAATTCAGTTGGTTAGAATGCTTGTCTGATACGCAAGAAGTCCTTGGTTCAAATCCAAGAATGAGCACCACGCACTAAATAGGAGGTATAGCTCCTAGCGAACTCATATTAAGTTAATTAGTTTCTTAATACAAGAGTGCTAAAACTAATACTATACTAACAAGTCATTTGTTCCTTTCTCTTGCAAAAATAAAAAAGAAAGTGAACTTACATTTTCCTCTAGCTTAGTTGGTAGAGCACAAGGCTTTGAACCTTGGGGGACTTGTTCGAGGCAAGTGAGGAAAACCACAGGGTCAAGCAAATGCTCCTAAAGCAGTATAATCTGTAAAATAAGCACAAAGGTTTTAACCTCCTTACCTAGCAGAATTATCTGCTTAATGTGACGTGATGGCTGAGTTGGCTTAAAGCACTTCCCTGCTAAGGAAGAGAACACATCTAGTGTTCCGTAGGTTCAAATCCTACTCACGTCGCCAAAATTTAAAGGTGAAAACTTTAAATACAAGCCTTAATTACAACTAAAAGGCTTGGAAGGAACAATAAGGGTTGTAACTTATTCTTCCTTTTATATGGGGACATTGGTTTAATGATATATAGTTATAATAAGCAAGTAGTAGAAGTTTAACTACTAAAAAAATAAACAAAAGACGAGATGATACGTAATAATTTAATAAGAATAGCATTTACCTCCTTTCCAATATATGTTCTTTATTAGAACTAAACTTGTAGAAAATTATAATTATATATCATAGATGTTCAATTCATCTAGTCCCCAATCTTATTTTAAATTATAGAAAGGAAGATTAAAATGAAAGAATATGGTTTATCTAAGAAAATTAATAGTTATGTAAATGAAGAAAAGAAAGTAGTTACAACTACTATTAAAGCAACAATAGAAGATGATTTTGGTCTATTCCCAAACTTCGCTAAGTTTGTTGGAAAAGCAAAATGTTCTCAAGAAGACGATTTTGATGTAGAATTAGGTAAAAAAATATCAAAGAATAGAGCATGGCTTAAATATGATAATGCTATATTAAAAGGTATTCGTATGGAAATAAAAGATACTGAGGAATATTTAAAAGCTCTTAAAAAAGATGAACAAAAATATATTAACTTAATTCAAAAAACCACAGACAAGATAGAAGAATTATGTGATAGCACAGAAGAGTAATTCTTCTGATATGGTGTCTATGGTGTAATGGTAGCATACCATACTGTGACTTTGTAGGTGTTGGTTCAATCCCAACTAGGCACCCCATAATATTAAATAAGGAGGAAATTTTATGATAATAAAAGTTAGAAAAGTTATAGAAGAAACTAAAACTGCATTTGATGAACATACAAAAAAATATTTTAAATATAAAGTACAATATGAGAATGGATATGTAGAAGAATTAGAAATAAATCCTATTGATGTTACAGCTTTTAGTACAAATAAAACTATAAGATTAATCGGTGTAGACAAAAATTTATATTTATTAACTTTAAAATCTTGGAAAGAAACAAAAAAAGAATTATCTAAATTAGGAATTCTTCAAAAACTAGATTTATCTAAGGCAAGTTAATCTTGCTTTTATATGACACAGTGGCAGAGTTTGGCTTAATGCACCAGTCTTGAAAACTGGCACACCGAAAGGTGTCGTAGGTTCAAATCCTACCTGTGTCGCCAGCCCTGGAACGGATATGTTAAGTAATATATTTCTAGGATATATGAAAAACAGATGAAACTAGAACTCCTCACAATGCATGGTGATGTCCGTTGAAATGAGTAACAGGGGTAACTTTATGCTCGGATAGCTCAGTTGGTAGAGCACCAGATTGAAGCTCTGGGTGTCAATGGTTCAAGTCCATTTCCGAGCACCATATTAGAATATTTATGAAATAGTATAAACTTATATAATAGTTAATTATACTGCTTATAATATGCTCTGGTGATGGAACTGGTAGACATAGAGGACTTAAAATCCTCTGCTTGAAACATAGCGTGTGGGTTCAAGTCCCACCTAGAGCACCAAATAAATATTTTAGTGGCGGAAATGGAAGACGCATATCAGATAAATAGTGATATTTATCATGTAGGTTCAAATCCTACCTAAAATATTTATTAAAACTATTGACATCTATAGTAAAATATGATATACTATAATTAATAAAATATTTCTGGGTAGTTCAGTTGGTAGAACGCTTGGCTGTTAACCAAGAAGTCGCAGGTTCGAGACCTGCCCCAGGAGCCAATTGGTTTTCTTGATTTATACTTTTCCAATAACCAAAATAAAGTCCGTTATTATAGAAGCTGTTATCTATAAACGTAATGCCTCAATGAAGGTCAGCGTGTTTACTAATTAGTTTAAAAAAACTGAGGATGGCAATGGTTAGTGTCTTTAAGAGTTGGTTACTCGCTAATCGCCTATGGGTTGTTCGTTCAATTGGTAGGACTACAGTCTCCAAAACTGTCAATTAAGGTTCAAATCCTTAGCAACCCGCCATTTTATATTTATGGCGGTATGGACAATCGGCTACGTCATCAGGTTTTCATCCTGGAGAGCAGGGTTCAACTCCCTGTACCGCTACCAAAGGGCTAAAAATTATTTTACTAATGCCCTATTTATAAGCAAGGTACTTTTATTTTCAATAGATTATAATTGTACTTTGTATACATAAATTGGAGGTAAATATATGAAAGAAGAAAATAAGGATAAATTAAAATGTGATAATATAAAATGTGGATATAACAAAGAAGGATATTGTACTATTTTAACACAATCACAAGTTTTACATCATAGAATTACTTGTGAAGAAAGGGAATGGTAAAAATGTGGATATTTTATAGAGTTAAAGATTTCTTTAAGTATTTACCAAGAAAAATAAAATGGTTTTATCAAAGGGGCAAAAGAGGCTATTCTGATAATGATGTATGGGATTTAGATTATTGGTTTTTAAATGTAATAGTTCCTATGCTAAAACAATTGAATAAAAGTAATATTAGTTATCCAGCAAACTTAACAATGGAGGAGTGGCATAGAATACTAAATAAAATGATATTTTATTTTACTGAAGCAAACGAAGAAACTTCCTCTAAACAAAATGAGTATGATAAAGCATTCAGAGATATATTATGGAATAATGGTAAACTTGTAGACCCTGATAACATGACTAAAGAAGAAAAAATAAATTATAATAATATAAAACATAAATATTTTCAAAGAGAAAAAGAATTAGATTTATATAGAAATAAGAAAAAGCAACAAGCATTTACATTGTTTTCTAAATATTTTTGGCATTTATGGGATTAATAAACAAATATGTGCCTATAGTGTTAGTGGCTAGCATATCAGTCTTCCAAACTGAAGGGGTGGGTTCAAGTCCCATTAGGCACTCCATATTAATAAAAAGGAGGAATTATATGAAATTAACTCATCAAGATAGAATATTACAATACTTAAAAGAATATGGTAGTATTACTAGCTGGGAAGCAATTAAAGAATTCGGAGCTACAAGGTTGAGTGCAGTAATTTATAATTTAAAAAAGAAAGGTTGCAAATTTGATGAAGAATGGGTTCATACCACTAATAGATATGATGAACCTGTTTCATTTAAAAAATATATATATGTAGGAGGAAATTAATATGAAAACAAATTTAGTTGACTTAATGTCAAGAATTTCTCAGTTAGAAAGAGAATATAATGAATTGTCATTGGAGCTTAGAAGCCATTGCATGAATATAAAAGTAATTGAATTAAATGGCTCAGAACAAGTTTTAGAAGAATATCCTGATTTTATGGAAAAATTTAAAGAATATATGGAATTAAGTGACACAATTTCAAAGTTAAAAGGGATATTATATGAAAAAAATAATTCTTTAACTTTGAGCACAGGCATGACAATACAACAAGCTTTAGTTTTTATACAAAATAATAGAAATAATTTGGAATTAATTAAAACTTTAGCTAAAAAAAATCCAGTTAAATACAGAACAACGGAAACAAATAATTCTTATTTTACAGCTAAAGAATTAGCTTATGACAAAAGATATATGGAGCAAACAGAACAAGAATTAAAAACTATTATTCAACGAACTGAATTAGAAATTAGTCAATTAAATTCACAAATGTTTGAAATTGAAATATAAAAAACAAGGGGAAATATAGATGTTATTTATATATAAAGAATATCCAATTAAAATCATTTAAATGATTATCTATCAAAAAAAAAGATGAAAATGTAAGTAATACAATCTAAACATTAGGTGGGAAAACAATTTACAATTTATAAATAAAAAAAATAATTACACATAATGATTTATATATTACAATTTATAGTTTGATTAAGTCAAACACAGTACAGTCAAATATATTATTTTGAGAAATTTAAAAGAAAAATAATGAGCAGTATTTTAAGGATATTTAATAATTTATATAGAAATAAATTGTATTTCCCCTTGTTTTTGATAAAATTGGAGGAATAAAATGGCAGTATTAAAATATAAAGACCCACAAACAGGAGAATGGAAAGAAATAGATAATGGCGGTACAGACGACCAGGTTTTATTAGAGAAAATATTTCCAATAGGTTCTATATTTATGTCCTTACAAAACAATTCTCCTGCTAATTTTTTAGGCGGAACATGGGAGCCATTTGGAGAAGGAAGAACATTGATAGGTGTAAGCTCATCAGACACAGACTTTAATGCTCCCAACAAAACAGGTGGAGAAAAAACACATACACTAACAATACAAGAAATGCCTAGCCATAAACACGAGATGCAAGATAATGATAGCGGATATTATGCTGGATGGGGAACAAGAAGTGGATGGTTACAGGCTAGTGCCAACTTAGATAATGGAGGAAGGTTTGGTACTGACTGGGAAGGTGGTAATCAGCCACATAATAATTTACCACCTTATATAACAGTATATATGTGGACTAGAACAGCATAATTATAGAAAGGAAAATTATTATATGAGAAAATTTGAATTTGTAAATCGAATGATTTCGACAGGATATGAAATGAGAGAGACAGGTATTAATTTGCCAATTAGAAAAACAAAATATTCGGCAGGATATGATATAGAAGCAGCAGAAGATACCATCATACCTGCATATAAATCAGGAATAAAACCAACATTAGTAAAAACAGGAGTTAAAGCTTTAATGCAAGATGATGAAGTTTTATTGCTATATAATAGAAGTTCAAATCCTAAAAAGAAAAACTTAATTTTAGCTAATGGAGTAGGTGTAATAGATAAAGATTATTATGGTAACCCAGATAATGATGGAGAAATAATGTTTGCATTCTATAATATAGGGGATGAAGACATTACAATTAAAAAAGGTGAGGCAATAGGTCAAGGAATATTCCAAAAATATCTAATTACAGATAATGACAATTCAACAGGAGAAAGAATAGGTGGCTTTGGAAGTACTGACACACCTAAAGAAGCACAGGCATATACTCAAGTAACTAACAAAAGAGCTGAAGAAATAAATATTAATGAACTTCTAACTCAAATTAACAATTCAATTAATAACAATCTGGTTTTAAATAGTGTTAGTTCAATTAATTAAATAAGGAGGTAATTATAGAAATGGCAAGAAAGTTAATTTCAATACAAAGGATATTAAATATAGAACCAATAGAAAACGCAGATAAAATTGAAAAAATAACTATATTAGGATGGCATGTTGTTGCAAGTAAATCAGAAGGTCATAAAATAGGAGATTTAGTAGCATATGTCGAAATTGACACACAGTTGCCTGAAATTCCTATGTTTGAATTTTTAAAAGATAGAAAATATAGGGTTAGAACAATTAAATTAAGAGGACAAGTATCTCAAGGGCTAATAATACCATTAAAAGAATTAGAAAAATATTTTAATATAGATATATCTAACTTAAAAGAAGGAGACGATATTACTAAACTTATCGGAGCAACTAAATATGACCCTGAAGCAGAAAAAGAAAATAAATTATTAGAACAATCAATGAATAAGAATAATAACCCTATTCATAAAAAATTAATGAAATATAAATGGTATAGAAAATTATATAGCAAATTAACTATACCTAATAAAAGTGGTTTCCCAAGCTGGATAAAAAAGACAGATGAGGATAGAGTTCAAGTATTGGTAGATAAGTTTAATGAAATAATTGAAAAGAACAATACGGACACACCAATATATTTTGATAGTACGGAAAAATTAGATGGACAATCTGCAACTTATTTTATAAAAAAATATAAGAAATTTGGCATTATTAATAAATATGAATTTGGAGTATGTAGTAGAAATTTAAGGTTAAAGACCCCTACTAACTCTTCTTATTGGACTATTGCTAAAGAGTATGACATGGAAAATGTATTAAAAAATATCTTAAAACAATATAAAGCTGATAATGTAGTAATACAAGGGGAGATTTGTGGAACAGGAATTCAAGGAAATAAATATAATATAGATGGATATAAGTTTTTTGTATTTAATTTAATTATAAATGGTAATAAATATAGAACTAAAGCAGCTAGAAAAATATTAGCTCCACATAAAATTGATACTGTTCCAATCTTAGATACTGAGGTTTTATTAAAAGATAATATTGATGATATAGTAAAAGATGCTGAAGGAAAATCTGTTATTTATAAGACTGAAAGAGAAGGAAAGGTATGGAGAAGTTGCACAGGTGATATATCATTTAAGGTTATTAATCCTAAATTTTTATTAAAAAATAATGAATAGGAGGATATAATGAATAAGTTAGAAATTATAAATAATAAAAAAAGCAATGATACTGTAACAAGAACTATAAGAATAAGTAAAAAGGTATTTGACAAAATAAATTCTATTGCAGAAGAAGAAAATATAAGTTTTAATAATGTAATTAATCAAATTATTATGTATGGAATAGATAATTTAGAATAATTTTATAAAATAGCACCGAAAAACACAATAATTTGGTGCTATTTTTTATATATAGTACTGGGACACACGAGGATAGGCAAGGAAATGTTTTTATATATTAGACTATAACTTATATGCCTATTAAAATAAAATGTCTTAAAATTGATTTTAAGGAGCAAATATGGAAGAAAAAGAATGTTTACAATGTAAAAGTAAAGAAAAATTATATAAATTAGAAAATAACAAATATGTTTGTATAAATTGTTTAAATGAATTAGCTCAAGAGCAAAATAAAATAAAAATACAAATACAAAAATATTTAAAAGAAGAATATAATATTGATAAACCTTATACACAATGTAAAACTTTACAATCTATTATATATGATATTTTAATGGAAAATAATTTATTACCAGAAAACATTAAAAATGAAATTATAAATAAAGCTAAGGAGATGATGGAACTTGAGTAATATACTTATTGCATTTGACGAAAGTACAACATGTACAGGATATGCTATATTTGAAGATGAAAAACTTATTGATTATGGTGCTATTGTACAAAAAAGCAAGAATGTTATAGAAAGAATAAGTGAAATTGCTTATGGAATAGAAGATTTAATACAACGTTATAGACCAAATGATATTGCTCTTGAAAATGTTCAAATAACAATGAGTGCTCCAACAGCTAAATCTTTAATGGGATTACAATTATTAATTGAAGTATTATGTTATAGATATCAAATTAATTACCAGACATTAAGAACTGCTCATTGGAGAAAAGTATTAGGATTATCAAACAGTCCAAAAATAAAAAGGTCTGAAAAAAAACAACAAACTATCAATTATATTGAAAATAAGTATGAAATTAAAATTGATAAAGATGATATAAGTGATGCCATTGCAATAGGAACTGCTTATATCCTAGAAAAGAAAGGAGGAAAAAATGGATAGAGAACAAAAGAAAGTACTAGAAAAATGTAATAGATTAATAGAAACAGAATATTTCAATTGGATTGGAACAGTAAATCAAAAAGCGATAGAAAAAGTTCTAAATATGTTAAAAGAAAAAGACATACAAAATAAGATAATAGATTTAATGCTTGATGATTTGAGTGTAAATGGATACCCAAAAGAAGAATTATATAATAGTTATAAGCATAGAGCAGATGCAATTTTAAAGGAGGAATAAAATGAGAGATAAAAACAGAATAAAACCATTTTTAAAAATATTGGAACAATGCTGGAATGAAGTACCAGATTGGAGATTTGGACAATTAATGATGAATTTTTTAGGTCAACTCCCAAGAGACCCATTCTTTTATGAAGAAGATGAAATGGAAGAAGAACTAAAAAAGTTTTTTTAGAAAAACATATTTAGGATAAAAAAAAGAGAGAATAAATCAATATTCTCTCTAATTTTAGGCATATAAGTATATACCTCATATAATAAAAGTCCTTTAAAATCTAACGTAAAGCTTAATTTTTTGTAGCTTTTTTCTTTTTGTTTGTCGTTTTTGATGTTTTGATTTTTGTTACATCTTTATCTGAAAAAGAAACATTTTTATTGTTTTCAATTATAATATTTTCTTTTGTCTGTTTATTATCTTGAACTTCTATTACTCTATAAAAGTTATCTTCCAATATGGTATCTATGCCTCTCAATTGTAAATCCTCACAGAATAATTTATACATACCTCTACCTTGAGAGGCTTCTCCTTCGCTTATGACCTCATAAGAGCAATCTTTATACCATATTGGCTTACCTTCTAAAGAAATAGTTTTTAAGAATTTTAACTGTTTCATCTAAACAGCTCCTTTCACCTTTATTTATATAAATAAATTTAATAACATTAAACAAATTAAACATAGTAATATCTTGACTATAAATTTTAAAATATATTTTAAATTAACTTTCCACCAATTTAAATTCATATTTATTTTTATTTCCAGCCATATCTACTATAGTTATTATATTATTCCCCAAAATAGCACCAGAAGTTGAAATTGTAATATTATTAGCATCACTCCATTGAGATGGCGTTAATATTGTAGTTTTTTCATTTAGTATATAACCTCTTAATGCTATATTATCATGTAATTGAAAACTTATTTTTTTATAACCATCTATATCATTACCTATAGTAAATTGTTCGCCTGCTTTAATAGATGCTGTTGGAGGGATATCATCAAATATTACATAATTATAGGTGCTATTTGAAATATCTTCATTAGTCAAAATATTGCCTTCTTTACCATTATCATCTTTGTATCCATATATTTCAAATTGTATAATTCCCTCAGATAGATTTAGGTCTGATGTTAATGTACAGTCTGCATAGTAAGCATAACTATTTTTTTCAGGATTAGAACTTAATGGTCTATATGAAGCATTAAATTCTTTATTCCCTATTCTAACTGTAGGTTCTACACTTAACTCACCATTAAAATAAATTAAAATTCTAATTCTATCTCCTATTTTAGCATAATGACTATCTTGTATTTCCCCTGAAGGAACAATAGCTACAATACCTAGGCTAATAAGAGAAAAAGAAAATCCAGTCATTCTATAAACAATTTTATTATTTATTTTAGCTTCATATACTGTATATTTATTATAATGTATGTCATTTATTCTAATTTGAGGTGCCATACTATCACCTCAAATCGTTATATATATATATATATATATTAAAGAAATTATCACCATAGTATAACACTCCTTTAATATTTCATCTAAACCCTATATTAAGTCTTATTAATTATATTACTGAATTACTTTTAGATATAATACTCCTTCTTTTTCTTCAGGAGGATATTCATCCACTATAACAATTTCTCTTACTTCAGTAGATGTTACTACTTGTTTTTTTAGTTCATTACTATAGTATTGTAATCCCATTTTATCTAAATATTCTTTAGTTGCCATATTCTTACTCCTTATGTTGTTTCATACCATATATTATTTACCTTTATATATGGAGTTGCTTCTACCCAAGTTCCATTAACTTTTAAATAGGTATCACCTTCAACCCAACTTCCATTAATCTTTATCCACATTTGATTTCCACGAACTGAAATTGCTGGGATAGTTAAATAGTCGCTTGGGACATTCCAACTATTAAGAACACTTATTCTAAACTGTAATTGGTCACCATTTGTAGCATTTTGATAATATTCTAATATATTAAATGTATAATTAGTATTAGTAGTAGATAACCTATCCCAATCAGTCCATTTTTTTGTGTTATGGTCATAAATACGCCAGTCTAAATAATATCTTACAATAGAACCAGAACCACCTGAAGCCCCAGACCATGTTATTGTAATACTACCATCTTTTTTTATACTGCTATCACTTAATGTATATGAGGTTGGAGGGCTAGGATTAATAAATCCAACAACTAATTCTGGACTATTTATCCATCCAGAGGCAGTTTGAACTCCATCCCATACTCTAATTCTATATTGATATTTTACTCCTGCAAATGGTTTCTGGTTATTAACATTCATTCCACTAAGAACAATTTCTTGATATGAAGTTGCTGTTTGACTATTTGCTATTCTTAACCAATTTGTCCATCCTCCTGTAGGAGTAGAAGACCTAACTTCTACATCATATAATATCCTTCCACTACTACCTGCTGTAGCCCCTCCCCATGTAATAGTAGGAGCAGCATTAATAGAACAAGGATTTGGAGAAATATTACACCAAGTAGGAGCACCTGGTGCAATATAATCTGGTACGTCTAAATTAATTTCAGTATTCGGGATTGAAAACCTAGAATTGCCAGGTGGAACTGTCATATTAAAACCTAAAACCATATCATTCCCATACCATGGGAATGTCATAGAACAACTTCTCGTTCTTGACCATTCATTAGTCGCATACCATCTATCATAATATCCTTTTATAGTAGCACTAGCATTATTTGCATCTCTCCACATGTTAAAATTAATTTCTCCATTATAGGCAATATAATCATTACTATAACGAAAAGTACATTTAACAGTGGCATTTACAGTAACATTTACACCATTTCTTGTTGCATCTATCCAAACTTCTGCTGTACCACTAGGAGCAGTATAACTCCATGAATTATAATAACTCATCTATATATTCCTCCTAACTATTAATTTTTAAATATAAATTTCCATTCATTCCTAGTGTTGGGTTTGGTTCACTATTACCATATAATACAAATGCTTGTTGGTACCATTGGCTCCATGTTCCATTATAATAATTTCTTACCCACGTTTGAATTCCTGATGTCGAATAATTTGTAAATGTTTGTTTTACCCCAGCATGTACTTCGATAAACAGACTAAATGATTGTTGGACAGGTATATTAGTAATAGTTGCTGCATCACTATTAGATGCATTATAATATAGCCCAGCTGTCCTGTAACTATTTAGGTTGGCATTTCTAGGAATTGCAACAGGAGTATTTAATTTATTATTTAATGCATTTGTAACCGCAGTTGAAATTGGCATATCAGCTGGAGAAACATTTTCAACATTTCCTAACCCTATTTGATTTTTATCTAATAATAAATAAAAGTTATTATTATAGTATCTTAATAATACCGTTCTGCCTGCAACAAGTGTATTTGCTCTTACCGTTGTGCCATCTGCAAATAATATTGGTCTTGCAGTATCTCCATTAATAGATAAAGTAATATTATCCATATTATTAACAGTAGGAATAAATGAAATTATTCCCATATCATTTCCAAATGTATTAGTTAAAGGAACTGGCACACCTGTAATTGTAATGTTATATTGAGTGTTTGTACTATTTTCTAAAAACGTACCATTTAAAATCTGTCTTGGATTGAATGGGTACATAGGTTCATACCCTGCACTAGTAAGTACTTGCATTATAATATTTTTTGCCATATATAACCTTCCTTTCTATTTAGATAATATTGTTTGTATTACTTTATCTATAATAATATTATCTGTATATTCTTCAGCTTTTTTATTTATAAAGTCTTGAGCTAACTTTTCTGCTTCACTTTTAGTCATTTTTACATAACCACTTTTTTCTGGATTATGGTCTTGAAAGTATACTAAAGCATCATCTATGTATATTAAATATGCTTGACCAATAGTATAATCTTTATTTTTTATTATATCTTTAGCACTTATTCCATTAATGCTTGATTTTTTATCCCAAATTTCATATTTAAATCTTTCATTTTGGGTATTTACAATTTTTTCTCTATCTTCTTTAGCAACTAATTCTTTAACTTCTTCTAATGAACTAGTTACTCCTTTTTCTTGAAGATACTGTAAAATATTATTTTCGTTAACCATTTATATCTCTCCTTTTATATAAGAGAGAGTATATTTCAACTCTCTCATTCTTTTACTTCCAATCTGTTGGAATACTATTATAATCACTTAATTTTGTACAACCTTCAAATGCTTTTTCATGATTTGTCAATGTGGTAATTTTTTGTAAACTTTCAATCATAGCAGTTGCATTACCAGTTAAATTAGTATTTCCAGAGAATAAATTAGAACAATTTTCTAATGCAGGTATGATATTTTGCAAATTATCCCAACTATATTGTGGATTATAACTATCATAATTACTTGAAATATCCCTTGAGAACGTTTGTCCCATAAACATTCCCTCTATATTTTTAAGTACTTTACTCGTATAGATAAATGGAATTAATTCATATCCTTGAGCATCAGCCATTTCACATCCATTCCATAAATAAGAAGCATCTTCAATTTTTGTTTGTACTGGGAATAATAATGTTGGATTAGCTGTGTTTTCTCCAATGAACCCTACATGAGCATTTTCAAATAGGTGAGATACATTTACAAGTTCTGGATTATTAACAAATAAAACTTCATTTAAACTTAACCCACCATATGAAAATGGATTTTGAATATTCCAACATGATGAAAATGCATATGAAATATCTTGTAAATTTGGACAATGATAAAATATTCCCATAGGAATTCCATTATCTTCACTTCCTAAATTGTAACATCCATCAAAAATATGGCTCATATTTGTTATATTTGGACAATAAGTAAATAATTGATTATTCACCTTAGTTTCATCTATTACCTCTACTGGGAAATCTCCACTTTCATCTAATGTAAACACATTATGAACTCCGACTTTGGTTAAGGCAGAACACTCATCAAACAAATAAGAAACATTTGTCAAATTATTATTATGACCAAAGATTGTAGTATAATCTCCAATATTTTTTAGGTCTAAGCTTTGACATAATTGAAACATTCCTTCGGCATTTTGTACTTTATTACCTATTACATTAGGTGCAATATTAGTCATATTAGCACAGTTTTCAAACATTTCACTAGCATCAGTTACACTTGACATATTTAAAATAGGCATTGATGTTAAACCAAAACAACTTCGGAACATATTGCTCATATTTATTACCTTTGATGTATTCCATTCACTTACAAATGACCAATCTACTATATGAGAACAACTAGCAAACATATATTGCATATCTACACAGTTGGTAGTATCAAGACTTGGTACACTCGTTAAATTAGAACAAGTAGAAAATAAAAATGACATATCAGTAGTGTTGATACTATTTAAGTTGTCGAATGATATTCTTTCTAAAGTAGCACAACCTTCAAACATTTTACTCATATTTGTAGGATTAAAATCTCCATGAACATATAATTCAGTTATATTTTTTGTTTTACTAAACAATTCTGAAGCATTTGAAATCTGTTCCAGTCCAGAATTTTTAGTTTTTAACTTACCAGTGTTTTTAGAACCAACTTCTATAATTTTATAGGTTGGATTATCTGTTAAAATTGTGTTAATATTTTGTTTTAATATTGCTCCTGTAGTATCACCATCACTACCTTTTGGAACATAAAATGTTTGTTCGTCCGTAGTAGAAACTCCACCATATATAATATATTCATATTGTGGTATATTATCTGCTAAATATACTATTCCAGTATTTTTATCTACCGCATAAACATCTATTACAGCTCCTGAACTACTATTTAATAATTTTACATAATAATATAGAGAGGTCGTTATATGAGTTTGAGCCTCAGTATTAGCATTTCCATAAATGCTTTGCACTAGCTCATTAGCAACATTTTGGTTTAAATCTGAAGTTGGACTATATCCCTCTATGTCCCAATATCTATTTATAATATCCAATTTTTCAATTGTACTTAATTTAGATAAAGCATCTGAGTGTAATGACAATGTTTTTCTTGTTGTAGGTGTCATTGTTACTAAACTCTCACTAATGTTTATTAAACTATCATGACTCAAAAATTGACAACTACTCATACTAAAGTCCATTTTAATTGTTGGATTAGTCATAGTATTTCTATCTTTAAATCCTTTAACAGTTACTAAATTTGTACAATTATTAAACATTGTAGAGTCAATAGTTGTTACATTGCTCATATCTATATTTCCTAATGTAGTTAAATTATTACATCCATTAAACATATTAAGCATATCAGTTACATTTGTATCAAAAATATTGTTACCTATTGTTATCAATGATGTAGCTCCTTGAAAAAATCCACTTGGAATTGCTAAGCCCTTTAATGCATTATCCCCAATAGATGTAATCTTTGTTACATCAAATATATTTTCTACACTTGCATTATTTCCGTTAAAACAATTATTTGGAATAGCAGTAATAGGACAACTAGCAAATATATTATCATAATTAGTTGTATTTTGTGCATATTGGAACAATCCTTCTGGAATAGTCACTAAAGACGTACAATTAGAAAACATATTACTATAATTAAACACAGAACCATTAGCATTACCAAATAGATTAGATGGAATAGAAGTTATTTTTTCACAAACATTAAAAGCATAAGAAAAATTTTCAACTAGAGAGTTACTAGCAAATAATCCATCAGGGATAGACTGCAAATTAAAACACCTAGAAAATACTCCATAAAAATTTGTGACATTTTTATTATTATTGAATAAGCCTGAAGGGATACTAGTAATACCACTACATTTATAAAAAGTAGTACTGAAATTAGTCGCTAAATTGTTACCATTAAATAATCCTGTTGGAATACTTACTATTCCACATCCTTCAAATGTACTTATAAATTCTGTAATGACATTGTTATTATCAAATAATCCTAAAGGAATAGTCTTTAACTTAGCACAATTTTTGAATGTGTTATTTGCATTCGTAACATTGATAGATTGGTCAAATATTCCATCACAAACACTTTCTAAATTTGAACATGTATTAAACATATCTGTAATAGTGGAAAAATTCAAAATACACTTAGTTACAGATTTTAAATCATTTGCAATATTACCTGTAAATTTCAATCTATCCAAAGTTCCCATCAATTTTATATTATACTCTCCATCTTCAGCATAAGTATGCGTAGCTTGGGGGTCATTATAAGTAGTTATTTTAGTTGAAGTCAATCCGTCTCCCCAATCAACCCAATAATCATAATTTCCTCCCTCAGGTGTTGGAATTGTAACTTGCTTTGAGCCAGTACTATCCAACGTTGTATCAATTACCATTTCAAAATCTGATGGAATATCATCTATATTATATTGTTCATTATATCCTCTTATATCTGAATTTGCGAAATCAATTCCACCAATAGCAAATCCCCTAGTTCCTGATACTAAAGCATTTAAACTACTTCTTTTATAATTCATAGGCATATCTGTTATCCATTCATTATTGGCTATATCATATTTCTCATTTGTATCTACACTATACCAACTTGAATTTAATCCTCCAACAGCATATATCATTCCTGATTGGACAAATGAAGCAAGATAACTTCTTGGAACAGCTAAAGTATCTTTTTGAGACCAAGTATTTGAACTAATCGTATAGGCTTCGTTAATACCTAAGGTATTTTTATTGTTATCTATTCCACCAATGGCATAAATCACATTCCCATCAGTTGCTAAAGTGTGACCTCTTGTCAATGTTGGCTTGGCTATGATTTCAGTCCAAGCATTAGAGGTTGGATTATAAGAATATCCACTTCCTGTTAATACATTATTATTTGTTTCTCCACCAATAATATATCCTAATGTTTCAGTAGCAACACCAGACGAAATTATAGGCATAGGATATGATGTTTTTGTAGACCATGAATTTGTAGTACTATCATAAACCTCATTAATATTAAGTACTGTACCATTAGCATCAATTCCTCCTACACAATATCCATTATTACCAATACTAAATCCAGCCGCTCTTGCTCTTATTGTTGGCATGTTTGCTTTTGTAGACCACGTACCTAAAACCGTATCAAACATTTCTACTACATTAGTTCTATCAAAATTAGATTTAATACCACCTGCTATATATATATCTGTTCCAATAGAAAAAGCAGAACTTGCAAATCTTGGAGTTGGTTCGGGTTGTCTAATCCCCCATGTAGTTACAATAACTTCATCTCCTTGAGTTATTTGAAACCAAAAATCTCCTATATCATATCCATTTGGTATGGCTCTTTGAATTGGAGTTTTATCTGGTAATTTAGGCATAGAAATTACCACCCAAGGATAATGGTTTAGATTTGGTTCGTAATTTGTATTATCAGCTACCGCATACCACATTTTATTTTGAAATATTACAACATCTCCAACCTTATAACTTTGCGTGTTATCCCAATTAAACTTGAAATTTAAATTTATTCCTCCATATCCTTGAAATCCTTTGATATCATATTCCTTCCAATATTGAGTATCTGTAGGAGGAGTTCCTATAGGAGGAGTAGTATTAGGATATACATAGTATGCTTTTTCATTATAATAAACTAAGTTATGAACATTATATTGAGTATTAGCATCCCATTCTCCCATTACTCTTGTATAATCTATCATTTTTTGATATACAGATAATAAACCTTCTAAGAAGTAATCTATATCAATTTTAGGTGTTAATTCCCTTCTATATGTTTCATTTAATAAAATATTTATATTGTCTGCATTCATAATTTGATTAGCTACACTAGGATTATTCTTTAAAATATTAGCTGCATTTGAGATGTTATTATTTTGCATAGCAGTATAATAATCCATAAATGTGGCTTGGCTACTTAAATGCATATCATCCATTAATTCAATAACTCTATTAGGCATTATTATCCTCCTCTCTTATATTACTTGATACCATTGGTCTCCAATTATTTGGTCTGTTGGTTGTATTTCTGTTACAGGTATTTGCATAGCTGGTAATGCTGTCAAAATCTCTGTCCAATACGCTGGCCCATTAGCTGGTTGTTGTCCTCTATTTACTTGAGTAGATACCCACCACTTATTACCATATACTACCACATCATTTGTATTATATTCCGTTGTGCTATCCCAAACCCATGCAAAAGATAAACCTTCTCCTGATAATCCCCTTTCTCCTCTTAATGTTAAAATTCTCCAATAATTTGTATTAGTAGGAGCAATACCAGTATCTGGTTGCTGAATACATAAATAAAGGAATGTACCTTCCGTAGTAGTATAATCTACCATATTATTTTTATAATACTGAGTGGTAGGACTATATACTCCCTTATAATTAAATTTATCAACTTCTGCAACCCACGCAGCTTGTTTTTCTGTTATATAATTTTTTATATCACTATTGTAAAATCTCTCTAAAGCTAAAATAGCATCTCTAATTTGATTATAATCATTAGCATTAAATATTTTACCATTTAACTGAGGATTAGCATTTAAAATTGCACTAGCATTAGCAAAATCACCTGCTAATATAGAAGCTTGAATTTGGGCTACTAACTGTGCATCCGTAGCATTAGTAATATTACTCTTTAATGTTATATTATCTAATTCTCCAGGATAATTTGTAAAATCTAAATCTGGATATAAAGCTGACATTATTTGTTCTCCTTTCTATGTCTTTATTATATAATTAAACACTAATGAAGGTTGAATATTATTATGAGATTGATTTCCTCCAGTTGCTCTAACATTAGAATACCACCTGGCTGAATTATAACCATTTAACATAACTCTATCCATAACTCCTGCATCCGAACCTCCATCAATAGCAAGATTATGTTCGTGGCTAGGCATTTCTGCTATAGTCAATTGGTGTGCCTCTTCTCCAGTACTTTTACCAAGACTATCAAATGCACCTTTTGTATTTAGCCCAACTGCAACTTTTCCTCTCATATCTGGTAAATTAAATGTAGTTGAATTATCTCCTTCTCCATATGTAGTACCTAACACTGCAAATAAATCTGCATATGTGGTTCTATTTACAGCAGAACCATCACATAATAAAAATCCTTGAGGAGCATTATTTCCACCAAATGGTAATATACATCCTGTAGGCACAGAACCATTAAAAATTCCATCCTCAATATTATTCATTCTTGCAGCTGTAAATTTTGTCCCTTCGTTAGAAACCACTCCAGGATATGGTGTTAATGTTACAGTACCGTTATCATTTTCTACCATAGTAAAAGTCATAGGGAATTCAACTTGCCTATCTTCCCATACTTGTTTTTCATACATAATAATTCTCTCCTTTCATTATTCATAATATGGAAATTGATTTTGTTGTGTAGAATAAGCTTCCCCACAAGATAAGTATTCGTTAGTATATGAAATTATTTCAGGCTCATCTTCATATACTTTAATAGCATTAATTACCATATTTGAACCCACATCTAATGGTATTTCCAAACTTTTAATTAAAAATTCTCCTATAATACCTATCTCTTCATTAGTATGTTTTATCTTAATATTAACATCATTTAACCAAGGAATTGGAACAGTTTCTAATGTAATAGCATCATTCATTCTAGCATGTAAAAATAATTCATAATTTGCTCTCTGTCTAGCTAAATCATTATTATATATACGTTCATCATCCACTATGTAATTAATTTGTCCAATTGAACTAATATTAAATGGGCTATCACTTAATGTGTCTATTCTTGTAGCCATTACCTGCTCACCCGTATCTAATAACCTTCCGTATACTATAATATTATTTTTAACATTCTCAAAATCTACATCTATATTATCATTAATAATTAAACTTTGAGTTAATTGGTCAAAATCTAATACTACAGGCTCATTAACACCATCTGGTATTTGTTGCCAATGAAACACACCATCTACATCAAAAAACATCTCCCAACCAGCATACAAGTCTCTTAATTCTACTAATAAATCATATACAGTAGAGCCCATATCTTTTTTTATATCATAAGGAACTGTATATCCTACATCCTCAATAATATATTTATTAAATCCTCCCAATTGAGTAATAGTTTGTTTTACAACATCTGCCACTTTACTTTCTGCTGGAATAACGGTAGTTACAGCTGGTAGTTGACCATTTCTTCTACCTGATAGTTTTGACATTAAGTCTAATCCTTCAAATGTTATTGTTCTAGTTGTAGAATTATATACCCCATTTGGATTATTTATTAAGAATATTCCCATATTCCACCATACTGTATCCCCATTATTTTTAGGGTTATCTACGCCTTGATATACTCTGATAAATTTATCAATCCATAATTCTCCTCCAGGAGAAATCATTGTATCTACTCTATCAACTACCAGTGTAATGCTACAGGTTCTTCTAATATCTGAAGTTGCATCAACACTAATACTTCCTGATGTTACTCTACCTTCTAAAGAATTTACAGTTTGAAAATTAAAATTTAATACCTCTACTTTTATTTTAGTATTTCTAACCTTCATCTGTATTAAATCATAATCTGTCTGTGTTGGAGTGACTGCCACCTGTAAACACCTACCTTTCTAATTATTTGCATAAATCAAATTACTATCATATAAATCTTGTCCACTATCTGGGTTCCCAATTTCAGACCAGTTAAAGTCAACTCTTGCAAACCCCATACCTATTTCTGAATAATAAGTTACTGGTAAATTATCACTTAAAGTTACCAGCCAAATATTTCCATTAAAATCCTTTAATATTTTTGCAGAAGGGGTGGCTAAAAAGTTTTTAATAGCTTGTAATCTTTCTACAGTTTGTTTTCTATCTAATTGTTCGTCAGCTGTAAATACGATTACATTTCCACCAACTGTACCTTTATCATAACTTAATTGTCCATTACTTATTACAATAGGATATTTACTGCCATAAGGTTCATAAGTAGCTGTTAAATGTACTCTTTCATTGTTACTATAACTTGCACCTTCCTTAAATTTATAACTGCTTTGACCATCTGTAATAAAGACCCCATAAAACTCAGAAGTAATACTATTCATAGAATATTCACCTTCAACATTTCCAATTATAGGTACAATAGCATATTCATAATCAGTATCATTTTGAGCAAGATAATCATATCTTACAAAATCTATATCTGTAGGATTTTCTACTGGTATATTATATAATGTATACCAATCGAAAGTACCTTTTCTTCTTCTTTTTATTTTTATACTACTAATCTGTGTTACAACATAATCAATATTACCAGCATTAATATTTCCATTAAAATCAGCATCCATTTGTGTATTTAAATCCCATGCTCCAGGATATGTTGTAATATATGGAAAATCTACATCTTTAGTAATATTAAAATGGTCATATATTCCATTCTTTAATATTACATCTTCTATATTTATCAAATTTGTAGGAACAGGTTGCCAGCAATACCTGTCCTGCAAAAAATTATATCCTAAAAATATCATATACTAGCCACCTTTCCTATGCTTTTGTTGTTACTCTTTGGCTCATGCCACCAATATTCCCTGTTAAATCAATTGCTTCTACCCTAATTGTATAGAAGGTATCTGGATTTAAATTAGTAAATGTATAACTATTAGTTGAAGATAAACCATCAACAGGAATAATTTCATCCCAACTTACCCCATTATCTTTGCTAAATCTAACTGTTCTCAAACCAGTTTCATCTATAGAATTTGCTGTCACAGGAATTTCACTTTGTGTAATATTATCAAGATTAATATCTAATGTCACTATTGGTTTAGTTGTGTCTGATGGATTATCATCTTCATTATAATCTCCTAAATCCTCAATTTTTAAATCAAATAAATTATTTTTTCTCCTTAACCATATAAATACTTTACTAGCATCATCAGGAATGTCAATATAATTACTATGAGCAAAATAAGGCATACTATTTGCATTATAACATTTTAATTGTACATAAGCATTTTGTGTTTGCTGTTCTGTATAACTATCTGTATAATCAAAGCCTATTGTTCCTAAAGCTTCATTATAAGTAAAAACATTAGAAATTGGATTAAATGTTTTTAAACTCCTTAATGATTGTGCTTGAGCATCAGTTAACGGAATTACACTTGGAGTAGAACGATAGTATTGAATTGTTACATGATTTTGAGTTATAAATGCTTTGAAATCTTCTACATCTGTAAATCGCATATCTGTAATAATTATATTTGAAGTATTGGTTAAATGTATTCCATCCTGTGTATCTATTAATGTTAATGAAGTAAAAGTTGGATAATAATCACATATTCCTTTAACTATTAATTCTGATACTGTAATTTGAAATGTATGATTTGTATTGGCTCTTTTTATCCAATTTTCAGTTCCATTTAATATTATTTGATTGTTATTTCTAACCAAGCTAGGACTTGCGAAATATGGATACCATCCAGTTACATATCCTTTTTCTATATAAATGTGATTACTTGTTATTTCCTCTTCAGTTACATCTTTCGCATCAGGATTGTTACTTTTAGTAATAGTAATTGTAACACAATCTTTATGTGTTGTAAAAGCTTCACTACCTGTTATTACTACTCCTGATTTTTCATGACCTTCTTCATCTAAAAATTTTATTAAATTTCCTTGTGCATTATAATACCACAAATAATAAGTATTATTCTCATCTTGCATTAATATATATACCGTATCTCCTAAAACAGTAGCACTTTGCGTTTCCTGATTTAAAATATTTGGTGATGTCAAAGCTACCAAATCAGCTAAATTCTCAGATGCTGGAGCCATTAGTGGAGCATCTAATGTTAAGATTGAGCTTACATCTTCATAAGGTTCATATTCGCTAACAGTATCATTAGCTTCAATTTGTATATTCCAAATTTCTAAAAAATTTGATGCATTACTGCTATCCAACTCAACTATTATTTGCAAATCATATATTTCTTCAGGTGCTGTAAATACCCCATTATTTAAATTAATTTCTTCTAATGGTTCTTGACTTTCTTTTTCTGTAGTATATAACTTAAAAGATAACAAACTTCCACTATAATTATAAGAAATAGCATAAGTATCTCCTGAATTTAAAATATTTTTACAACCTATAGCCAAGCTACTATCTTGATTAGCTAACTTAACTTGTATGTTATATCCATTTTGTATACTTGAATAAGTAACATTACTTTTCTTCAGATATAAAGGAGTTTTATAATTATAAATATTTTTACCTGTTACTGTAGGATATATATTATATAGATTAGGAGCTTGATATTCTGTAGCAATACCACCTGCTTCTAATTGTATATTACTAATATCTACATCAACATCAGCTAAAATAATTGTTTCTACAAACTTAAAATACATATCTACATTAGTAGGCATAGGTTGCCCTTCTGAAGTCTCATCAGGGACTACAAATGTAATTGTGTTTCTCCCTGACGATAAATTAATATATTGCTCATTTTCAATAATAGCATCAGTCCATACGTTATTTGTTCCATATCCTACAGTAAAATATAAATCAGTAGTTGCATTATTTACCATATAATCAAAAGATAATGTATAAATATAATTTGGTTTAATTTTAAAATTACTGAAAGTAATTACACTATAATCTTGGTCATATTTAATATTAAAATCTTTGATATCTATCAAGTTTTTAATCTCTCCAACAGAATAAATTTTACTTGGATTTGTTGGACTAGGAAGATTACTTCCTATTTTTTGTATTGTATATCCTCTTATTGTAAGATTATTAATTTCATCTTCTTCGCTATTATCTAAGTTAATATTATGACCATATACAGTTTTATATTCTGGTAAATTTTTGATAACATCTCCTATCATCCATTTCATTTCTATTCTATTTGGTGTAGTACTAGAGTTAATATCATTTGTTAATGTAATAATGTTTTGATAAGGATTAAAATCTCTTCCCCATACTCTCATTGTAAAATCATTTTGAATTCTAAATCCTTCATTCCATTCTACCCACGCATTTGGGTCTCTTAAATCTACTTCTTTATCATCTATATAGATAGGTGGGTCTGGATTTGAATGACCATCTATTGCTACTATATTAGAAGATATTTGTATATATCCATTTTCGCAATTATTAACCAAATCACATATTGCAAATGAAGCTGGCTGTAAATATCTAACAGTAAAGTATCTTAATCCTGATGTTATAGGTGTCCCATTGATTGTTTGACCTGTCAATTCTATATAGTAAGATGTATCATTGCTCATACCAACAAAAGTATAAGTTAAAGAATTATTAGCCTCATAGTATATTAAAGGAGATTGGCTTAATATTTCTCTATTACTGTCATATAAAGTATATTGATAACTATTTAAAGCTTCACTCTCTTGTTGTAAATAAGTCCCACTAAATGCGTATGTACCATTTTCTATTGTTTCAGTTGCAGGAATATTATCAATTGTTAAAACTGGTTGACTATAACAATAAAATGGTACTGCAATACTAGATACACTTTCATTACCTCCACTATCTATAGTATAAATAACTGCATTATAATATCCACCATTACTTAAAGTACCAGCTGGAATAGTGTGCTCTAATTTCATAGTAGACTGGGTTTGATTATATACTTCTGCACCTGTTTGGTTGTTACTAATTACTAACCTATTACCAATTACTTGAGCTCCCCCAATTACAATAAAATCTATAGTATGAGATTTAGTTGCATCAAATGCTACAATTGGATTTAGTATAGGTTGTGTCAATTGTTGTATTGCCATTTAACATTCTCCTTTCTTTATATAATTAATATTCATATAATTATATAAAATATTTATATTAAGCAGTTCTTTCCCACATATAACATGTAATATATGGTTGTAAATTATTATGAGCTTGTCCACCACCTGTATTTGTGTTTGTTGAAGTTGTATTTTGTGTAGTACCACTAAAAGTATGAGTATGGTTTCCAGAATTATCTACTACTTGCACATTATCTCCACTATAACCAGTAGGTCTTACAACATCATTTACCCCTGTTGAGGAATTAACCCCAGCAGACAACTTGTTACCATTATGTGAATGATTACCTCCTGTACTAGTAGTTCCATTATATTCATGATTATGTGGATTTTGTACATGAGTATGCGAAGGCATTTCATCTACACTTAATATATGTGTTTTTTCTCCACCTGTTTTGTTAGATGCATTAAAATCTTCGTCTTCATCATCTACTCCTATTAAAGTTTTACCTTTTCCATATCGTGTCCACGTTCCACCTAAAAAATCTTGTGGAGATATATCTACTGTAGACATATAGATAGAACCAACAGGATACACTTTATCTAAAATATTACCTGATGAACCACCTGTAGTAGAAGTGTCTACCCATAACTTAACTGTTTCTTCTGTCGGTGCAACATCAGAAATCTCTACTTCTTCTATACTACTTCCTCCACCGCCAGTGGAACTAATTGTAATATCTTTACCTGACACCTGTAATGTTATATTTGCACCAGCTTTTATATTACTAACTTCTAATCTCGTATCTTCTAAATTTAATATATCATCTTGTAATGTATCTATCATATCTGCATTGCCCTGAATAGCATTTTTCAACACTCTACCCTGATTAGCAGATAAAGCATCTATTGAAGATGTAGAATTTAAATTATCAACAACTGTTGCAACAACAGCTTGACTTTGTTTCGCTTTTATGATATAATATACAGTAATATATGGTGGCAATGTAGAAATATTAGTATTTGTAGTATTATTATTAGTAGTTAATGGAGTAGACCCTGTATTTCCATGATTGTGAGGCTGAGAACCACCTACTGGCTCTACAGTAGAATACCATCTACCTTGGTCATAACCATCTAATGCTACCCTATCTATCTGACCTGCTGTTGTTCCACCAGAAATTGCTAATCCATGACCATGGTTAGGCATTTCTGCAATTGTCAATGTATGATTTGCTGTAGTATGTGTATGCCCTGGAATAGTATGATTATGAGTAATATCTTCAGATTTACTTCCACCCACTTTACCAAGAGCATTAAAATCAGTATCATTTTTGTCTAAACCTACTGCAAATCTTGATGACATGTTAGGTATATTAAATGTAGTAGAACCATCACCAGCACCATATGTTGTGTCCAACACAGAAAACAACTCAGAGTATTCAGTTCTACTAATTTCTTGTCCATTACATATTAACCAGTTATCAGGAATAGTTTCACTATACCATTCTACTACTGAACCAATTGGCAATGTATCAGATACAGTTCCACCACCACTACCACCAGTGGCACTTAATGTTCCATCTGACGTTATGGTTAAGTTTGCTCCTATTTTTACTAAACCTAAAGTTGTGGTTGAGGCTATTTGATTTGCAGTAATAAATACTCCATTCCCATCTCCATCATTTTCTAATTCACTGGTCTTTAATGGAACTAATATATTTACACTCTTATTTTGTATTTCTAAATCTACACCATTTCTTTTAATTAACTCAATTTTATTTACTTGGGCTTCTGCTTCTATACCATTTAATTTATTTAATAAGGGAGTAGTAAAATTATTATCAGTATGAACATAATTTTCATCATAAACTATATCTCCTGGCAATTGAGTTGTTGGTACCCTACTATTTGCTCCTAAAGTAGCAACTCCATTACTAACCCCTTTTTGAGATGTTGGTATAAAATCTAAATTAGGCAATCCATTTAAATCATCATAATTACCAGTCTTAGAAACTTTATGTAAAGAGACCGTCCCTCTCATAATCTCTTCTTTATTAACATCTAATGAAGAAGCATTATCAGTATTCAAAATTGGCTTGTTGGTAAGGTCATTATAATTTGTAGTGCCACCTTCTCCGCCACCTCCAGAACCTGGTAATGCCTCTATATATATATCTGAGAAATTATTTAAAGGAGCTTTAACCTTTACTATATCACCAATATTTAAAGTACCACTATAAGGCAACTGATATTCTTTCCCATTGATTTGTACAACATATATACCTGCATCTATCTGTTGAGTAACTTTTGCTCTATATGTTTTATCATATCTTAATGAAGCAACTTTAGGCTCCACTATATTATTAATTGCCTGAATAATATATGTTAAACCTTGTTTTGATTTAGTTGACATATTAAAACTCCTTTCTTTTATTGTCTTAAAGCAGATTGTGAAGTAGCCATTCTAGGTAAATTTTTTAATTCACTAATAAAATCTTCACTATCTTGAACATTTGGTAATTCTACTGTATTAATATATACTGTTTGGCTACTACTACTTGATACTTTATCATAATTGATACCACTACCAAACATACTAGAATTAGTTGCTACTTCTGGCAATGCATTAGATAAAGCTTGATTTATTCTACTTTGCATAGCTGAACTATATATTAATTCACTTGTTGCATCCCCTGAAGATGCTAATATACCCTGAACGGTATTATTTAAATTTGCTAATGCAGAATTATAATTATTTAACCAGTCTGTTGCTTTGCCTAAATACTCAGCACTATCTAGTCCATATTTTGCTAATTCATTTCTTAATTCTTCAAATGTTTGAATTCCTTCTCTATTAGCTTTGTCAATTAAATATTCTTGCTCATCTAAAAAGTTTTGTAATGCATCTATTCTATCTTGATAACTTTTTTCAATAGCTTCTTTTTCTTCTTCTAGTTGTTCAAGTTGGTCATCTTTTATTTGTTCATTTAAATCTTTTTGAGCATCTTCTAATTCTTCTTGAGCTTCTTTAATGGCATCTGGGTCAGCCTCCCAAACAAAACCTTGACCTTCTCTATATACTTGTAATGTTTTTTGCTGTTGAGCATTTTGAAGTTTTAACTTTGCCTCTTCTACTGCAAGAAGTTTTTCTTCCATCTCTTGCTGCTTATCTATTTCATCATTTTGTTTTTCTAAAGCTGCAATTTGTTCTTCTAATGCTTTTAATCTTGGGTCATTCTTCATTTCATGCTCAAGGTCTTCAATTTGATATTGAACTTGGTCTAATCTACTTTGTTGGAATTCTTCCATTAAATCATTAAATTTTTCAAGTTTCTTCTCAGGTATTTCAGCCAATTGGTCATAATAATCTTTCACATCAGCTGTTAAATCTCTTATAGAACCATCCAAGTCTCTATTATCATCATTTAAATCTTGGATTTTATCAATAAGTTTTTCTAGGTTTTTAGCAGTATCTCCAGAAAAATCAGCTAAATGTTGCATATTATTTATATAAAGTTCATTTTTGTCAGCACTATAGTCTATAGCAAATCCTTGAGCCCTTAGTTGATTTATATAATCATTTATTTGTCCTACTTGAGCATTTTTTAAATCATTAGTTTTATTGATTTGATTATTAGTGGCTTCAATTAACTGATTTAAATATTTCTCCTGTTCGTTGAAGTTATCAGTATTCTTTAGTGCATCATTTAATTTATCTACACTTTCTTCAGCATTATCTAAAGCATTTTTATACCAATATAATGCATCTATTTCGGCTTTATATTCCTCTTTAGCAGATTTGCTTGAAGAACCACCTGAAGACTTCTTGCTTGAGCCTCCTGACGATTTCCTTCCACCTCCACTAGTTGCCGCTTTACTACTAGATGGTTTCCAACTTTCAATAAATGACTTAGTTTTTTGAGCCTGATTTAAAATGTCTTGTATCTTTTGGCTTGCATCTGAACTTGGAGTATAATCCCCTGTTACCCCTGGCATAGCAGCAAGTTGAGCATTTAATGCAGCAACATCACCAGAAGCCTCTAACATTTTAGCACCCATATCAATTGCATTTTGTCCACTATTTTGCATAGCTGTACCTGCGGCTGTAGCAGCATCTCCAGTGGCTGTTTCCTGACTTTGTAAGTCTGCTAAAACAACTGTTCTTATTTGTTCATATGTTGTAGCCTGTAAGTTTTCTAATGCATTTTGTTTTATTGCCTCTGTACTATTAGCAAATGCTTGTGTATTTACCGTTAATTGACCATTTACAACTTCTAAATATTGTAGTAAATTATTATCTGAAAGAGATTTGAATGTTTCTGCTGTTATACTTCCTGTATTAGCTAATTCTTCTTCAGCTGTTTTTAATAAATCCATATGGTCACTATAATTTATCATAGTATCTATATTATTATCTAATGCAGACTGATATTGAGATGCAGCATCTTCTGCTGCTGATAATGCTTCTGAATATTCTTCAAGAGCAGTATCACTATCTTTTAAGGCATCTATAAAATGTTGTTGATTTTCAGCGGATGCCCATGCTTCTTCTTGAGCTTCTTCTGATAAAGAATTCATAAGCTCTACATCATCTGCTATATCTTCAGAAATTAATCCCAAGTTTTCTAATACTCTCGCATCTTCTGTAGTAATTTTATGTCCACTAGCTAACACCTCTAATGTATCTTGGTAACCATCTTTAAATTTAGTCATTATAGTATCCAAGTTATTATAAGTTTCAGTTAATTTTTTTAAATCTTTCTCTTCCTGTTTGGTTTTATCGCTTTTTGCAGACAATGTAGATATAGCACTTGTATATTTCCCCATTAATTCAACCAAAGTATCTCCTGTTAAATCATAGGTTTCTCTTAGCTTCTTATTTTTATCAGCTAACTCTTCTGACATTTCTAACATTTCTCTATCATTTTCAATTTGGAACTGCATATTACCAGTGTCAATACTTTGTTTGCTTTTTTCAGCAGCTAATCTTTGTCTTTTTAAAATTTCTTCGTCCAAATATTTTAATGCATCCTGTCTTGTTGTACTTTCTGATTTAAGAGCCTCTTCACTTAAACCATATTTATTTACTAATTCATCAATTACTTTCTGTAAATTCTCTCCTGTTTCTGTACTATCTTCTTGTTTTGCTGAAATTTCATCATATTTATTTTTTAATTTTTCAATCCCATCTGCCTCTTCTTTATATCCTTCCGCCATTTCAGCAGCTTTCTCTCTGGCTTCTTCTTCTTTACTCATCCAAAAATCTATAGCAGCAGATACTGCTGTAATAGCTAAAGATATTACAGCTAATACAGGTACAGCTGCTTCTATAGCAGTTCCTAATGTTGTTATACCTGCGGAGAATGTCTTAAATCCTGTAGCAGCATTTGATAATATACCTGTCAAATCAGTTATACTTTTCTTTACTATTCCTATTCCTGAAGAAAAGGCTTTAAATATTTTATCTAATATTAAACCACCTTTAAATAACATTAATGCAGATACAGCTGCCATTAATAATGTAGGTAATCCACCTATACTATCCATAAAATTAATTAATGCAGTAGTAGCAGATAAAATATTTTTTATAAAATCACTGTTAATACTATTTCTTGAAAAGTTTTGCCATGCACTTTCTAATTGTTGCACTTTACCTTGCAAACTTTCCATTCTTTTAGCATTTTCTGCGGCTGCACTCCCCTCACTATTTAAAGCAGCTTCTGTTGCACCCACAGCACTTTCAAAGTTTGTCATGATGGCTGTAAATAATGACCTCTGAGTTTTTCCAGCTACAGTTTCAGCTAGTTCTTGTTTCTCTACAGAAGTTAATCCTTCCCATGCTTCTGATAAATCCTGTAATATATCAAAAGTTGAACGCAATTCTCCTGTTTGGTCATCTATTACACCCATTCCGCCTGTAATAGATTTAATATATTCGTCATTTTCAGCAGTTAATCTTGCTGTAATAGTTGATAATCCATTAGCAACCCTTCCAGGTTCTCTTAAAATTTCTGTACCAGCTGTTACTAATCCAAATGTTTCCTCTAAAGTGTTATTACCTGCCGCCATTGATGCTGAAGATTTACTAATAGCAGTTGATAAATCATTTACACTTACTGCATATTTATTTGAAACTTCATTTAATGCATCTACTATATGACTACTACTATCTGCTTCTAATCCAAATGCCTTCATAGCTGCAATTAAAGTACTAGCACTACCTTCAGCAGTAGCTCCTGCTTCTGATACATTTTTAAGCATAATGGCTTGTTCTCCTAAATCTAATGCATCTTGAGCTTCATATCCTGCTTGGGCGAATAAAGTAGTAGCATCAATAACATCTTTACCAGTAGCTCCTATTTGTTGTCCAACTGAAAAAGCATCATCTGCTAAACTTTGTAATCCACTTGAGGTCAAATCTGTTACTTTATCTAATTCAGTTAAACTTTCATCCAAATCAAATACTTGTTGAACCATATCACTCATTGCATCTTTTACACCATGAATAACATCACCAACAACTTGCCAACTACTGAATTTACTAACTATATCACTTAATCCTTGAGTATGACCTTTTGCATTTTTTGCTTCTTCTCCTAAACTTTGTAACGACTTTGTTAAACTATTTACTTGTTTGTTGTCAGCTTTTATGCTTATATCTTGATTTTTTACTATACTATTAATTTGTTTTTGTATATCTCTTACTGAACTTTCATCTAATTTAGCAGTTAATACTACTTCAAATTTTGTTGCCATTAAATTTCCCACCTTCCTTTCTATAATAGAATAAAAGGAAGTCTATAATTATCCAAATCTAGCATTTTTTAAACTTGGAATACTTAATCCTCTATTATTAAATTCAGTATATAACCAATTACCTAATTTTTGTTTTAATTCTTGTTCAAAATTGTCCCAAAAAGGGTTCCTAATTTTTGGATTTATAAAATCACTTTCTGGAGAAATGCCTGATACATTTAATAAATCTGGCAGTTCTTTTCTTCTATCTTTATTTTCATATATATTACCATGCAAATATGGAGAGCTATAAGTTGGTTGGGATAAAAGACCCTCATCATAAAACAAAGAAAATAAATATCCTTTTAAATCATTCTGAAGTTTAATATTCCAAGCAACATCTCTAAATTCATAAGAAGGTGTTCCTGTCCCATTTAAATAACTTTTATTAATACTAGGATGTCCAGTAACACTTTTACCTATTCCATAAGTATCAGTATTAATATGTTGTTGTAAAAGTTTTTTTGCTCTATCACTAACTGAAGTTATAACATCTTTAATAATTGATGAAAATACTTTTTCTAAATCCTCATCAGTTCTAATTGCCATTCATTATCACTTCCTATGCTTCAGACATTAGCTCTACATGAGTAGCAGGAGCCACTTGTTTACCTAAAGCTGGCATATTATTCCATACTATACTTTTACTTATAAGTTCTAATTTATCTTCAGGTAAATTTTCAATGGTTTCTGCTATATTTTTCATACTTTTCTCCATATCCTTAGTTGATGGTAGCTTGTTGCCTAAAATACCAAAACAATTTTCTAACATCCATTTATCATATTCTTTCTCTAAATATACTTGTATATCAAAAAAATTATCAATATTACTACATAACAAATCAGTAAATAAATGAGAATTTAAATCTTCTCCCCCCAAATTACTAGTATCTATATTAGTACATAAATCTAATATATCTTTTATGTATCTTAAATGTAATAATCCATACTTATCCTCAACATCATTATTATATAATATTGTAACTTTTATATCTTCTAGTATCTTTTCATAATTCTCTAAAGTTATATGTGTGTTAATTTTTACATTCTTGTCACAAAATTCTATTTCCTTAATATCAAATTTTGGTAATGTTATCTTTACTTTTCTTCCCATTACTATTCCACCTTTCATTCTAAAAAAATAAGAAGAATAACCTTAAAAGTTATTCTTCCTACTTAATATACCTTATAAAGATATAAGTTTATAAATAACCTATTAAGTTATATCTATTGAAGCACTTTCTTGTAATGTTTTTCCTTTGCTGTCAGACACCTCTACTGTTATCATTTTTATTGCTGCTTCTGCAATTTCTGCTTTATTTTTCACTTCAGTACCTGAAATTTCAAATTCAGCATTATCCACATCATCTGGTACTAATATATAAGTATATGGACTAGTTCCTCCCTCTACAGCTAAATTAGCCACAACAGTACTTTCTACCAATGGAGCTGTTAAACCTTCAACTGGTGTTATATTTAATGCTGTAATTTCTGGGTCGGCAGCACTAACAGGAATGTCAAATCCTTCAACAAATGTTTTGGATTTACTGTCAGTAACCTTTACATATATTTTATAAGTTTTTGCTTCTGTTAATGCATTACTTCCAACATTTACTTTGTTATCTACTATTACAAAACTTGCATTATCTGCTCCTGCCTCTGCGTTCTCCTCTAAAGTATATACAAATGGAGCTGTACCACCCTCAGCATTCATAGTTAAAACAGTAGCTCCACTAGCAACATTTTCATCTCCTACTTGTAATTCAGGTGTAACATCAGCTTGAATATTAGTAATCTCTGGGTCTAATACAGGAATGTCAAATCCTTCATCAAATATATTATTATAAGTATCTTTTGCTTCTATATAAATTTGATATTCCTTTGCTTCTGTTAAAGGACTACTACCCACATTTACTTTATTACCATCAATCACAAATAATCCATTATCTGCACTTTCTCCACCATTTTCTTTAAATTCAAATGTAATCGGAGCAGTTCCACCTTCTGCTGTCATAGTTAATACTGTTGCACCACTTGAAACATTGCTATTTCCAACACTTAAATTAGGAGCCAAATCTCCTCTAATTGAAGTAATTTCTGGAGAACCTACAGATAATGCTAGCGAACCATCTTTAGTTTTTCCATTTTTATCAGTAGCTGTTACTGTGATATTATAAACTTTAGGTTCTGTAATTTGAGTTTTAACTTCTACTGTTGCTTCATAAATTTTGAACAAATCATTATCGCCAACACCTGAAGCTAAACTATAACTATAAGGGGCTATTCCACCATCTACAATTATATCAGCAACTTTACTATCAACATTTACTGGTGTAGTTAAATTACCAAATGCCTGAACTGTTACACCAGTAATTTCTGGAGCTGATACACTTATAGTAGCATTAGATGTTCTTGTTTTCTGTTCACTATCAGTTACTTTTACAGATATCTTATAGTCTTTAGTTGTTAATGGATTATCTTTAACTTTAATTGTAGTGCCTTCTATCTCAAATGAAGCGTTATCTATACCCATAGCACCATCATTAAATACATAATTATATGGTTCCGTACCACCTTGTGCAGCCATATTAGCTACAACTGCTCCAACTTCTACATTTGCATTTCCTTCTAATAATCCTTCTTCAGGAGTAATAGTAAATGATGTAATTGCTGGAGCTCCTAACATATCATTATTTTTAACCCTAACAACCATTGTTTGAGCAAAATCTCCGCCAAAAAGCCCACCTAATCTAAACCATTTTAAAGCTTCTATAACTAGATATACTTTTGTTTCTACTTCTTCAATATCAGCTGTCCACTTTAAACTACTAGTCCCTAAATCAGGATATAAATAAGTATTAGTTATATCTCCATTCATAGCATCTTTGAATTCTTCTAAATTACTTAAATTATCTGGGCTTAATTCAAATTTTAACTCAGGTAATAACAACATACCTGTAATAGTTTCTCCTTCTCTATAAATATATTGAGTATAGTCAGGATTTCCTGATGGTCTTCTTCCATCTACTAATGTTTCAAATGAATTATTTAAAATAATCGCTGGAATATCTGTTTCGTCTTCTATTACTTCTGGTGCATAAACATCCCAATTTCCATATCCTAGTTCTAAATCTAATACATTTGGAACGAATATCTCTCCTGCTACAATTTCTACATTTTCAGGAACTCTAAATTTAACTTGCATATATCCTGGATTTTCTGTAACAGCTCTACATATATAATTATCTGAATTATCTCTGCTATTCATATTTTCTCCTTTCTGGATAAATTATTTCACTCCTCCAGTCCATTTTGCGAAACCTATCTTGTAATTAGATGTACCATCCACTTTATATCTAACCATTGGTCTGTTGTTAAATATACCGAAACAATCACAAGTTTCTCTTGGACTTAAATATCCAATTTTCTTAGTTAGTGATGTATCTGCATAAATATTTTCTATAGTACTACCATTCACATATTTTCTCACTGGTTCATCACTTCCTCCACTATAATCTTTATTATCTTCTACTGGTGTATTTTGTACACCTAGATATGTTCTTATTTTATTTAAAAATCTTTCCCAACCTAAATCTAATGTTCTATGTGGGCAATATTTTCCACTAAAATCTTGGTGTTTATATACTCTTTCAATACCCCAACCATATTGCTTTAATAAATAAGCTATATAACAAGCTGCTAAATCTTCAGCCTCATCAAAACGTTCTCCACCAGATTTACTATAACAAATTTCAATATTAATTTTATGAGCATTTCCGCTTCCATATCTGCCATCTCCTGCTGCATAACAACTCCTATCGAATGGTAACCCTGTTACAACTCTATAGTTATCTACTGCTGCATGAAATGAAACCTTATTATTATTTCCTAACATATAAGACACTTCTGACATAGCACTTGCATCATTTGCAGTATTATGAACTGCAATCCCATCCTTTTCTGTAACATCTGGACATTTTATAGAATATTTTGATACAGGACAAGTGACATTAGTTATTTGCATTGTCTTCACCTGCCTCGTACTCAACTTCAAATATATTTTCTTTTATGTTCTTTTGATATAATTCTTCAGAAAATTCTACTGTTTCTTCAAAAATATTATCTTCCATACAACTATCTCCTTCCATAATATTTTATTCTTTATCTGTTGTTTCTTCCTTTGACTTGGCATCTAATGCTACCTTTATACTATCAAATATTGATTGAATAAAATAATTTATTGTTGTTTCATTAAGGAACACCTTTGCTGGTGCTGGTAAAGCATTTAAAATTCCATCAAATACTGCTTGGAATTTTTCGTTATTTTTACCTTTTTCATATGCTTCTTCTGCATGTGCAATTAAATCTATTGCAGTCTGTCTTAATCCTTTTAGTTTTATATGACTATATAATTTTAATCCAGCTAATACTAACCCAACAATTACTACAATAGCAACTACTATAATACTTAAAGTTTCCATTATCTCACATCCTTAAATGTTATTATTCTATATTATTAAAAATTCTAAATTCATCTTTTAATGTATTTACTTCATTCTCTATGTCTAATATTCTTTCCTCAACCATAAGCCAGTGGGCATCCCCACTAGCCTTCCTCTTATTATAATCTGTTAGTTGTATTGCAAAAAAGAATAAATTATAGGCAAGTATACCCAATGTTAAGCATATTAAAAATATAACTTTTTTATCTTTCTTCATCTTATCCCCTCCTAAGCTGTCCTTTTCCACATATAACATGTGATATATGGTTGTAAATTATTATGAGCTAATCCTCCTCCTGTGTTTTGTGAAACAAAATTCATAGTATGAGAATGACTTCCACCACCTGGTTGTGTAAGAGGGTAAAATGAAGCATAATCATATCCACCATAATTAAAATAATCAATATATCCAGGACTTCCTTTATCGCTTAAATTAACTGGTGCTCTATGAGTATGACTACCATCATAACTAGTTCCACCCTGAACCAAATGGCTATGTGTAGGAATTTCAGTAACATTTAACGTATGAGTTTTCTCTCCTCCCTCTTTCTCCGAAGAGTTAAACTCTGTTTGTTCTGTATCTACTCCAACAGGCACTCTACCAGAACCCCAAAGTTCCCAAGTTCCAAAGCCTAAATACGTTGATGGATTTGTGTTAGTTGTACTCATAATAATTTTACCTACAGGGTATTTTTTCTTATTATCTTCTAAAATTTTATTTGATACAATTTCATCTATATCTACATTTAATACTCCATTAGATATAGATAATCCTGTACCAACCTTAATTCCTCCCAATACGGTAGAAGATGCAATAGGAATAGTAGTTAAGTAACCACTATCATTTTGTAACTCGCTTACTTTTGTTGGAACTGGAATAACTATATTAGCACTACCATCAAATGATACTCCATTAATAGTTCTAGCTGTTTGCAATTTTGAAGCACTATTAGCATTTCCGTCTATATTAGCCTTAATAGTGCTAGGCAATTTTAAATTAATATTAGACGAACCATTTACTGGGGTTGTCACTGCTGTTCCTGTTCCATCAGAATTAACAATACCTATATTTCTAGCTGTTCCCCAATTTGCTGTTGTAATATTCGCACTACCATTAAAATTGGTTCCATTTATCATCCTAGGAGTAGATAACCTATCTGCACTTGCAACATTCATTTGTTTTAATCCGTTATAAAAATATTGTAATCCTTCTTTATTTAAAAAATCTTTTTGTGGCATAATATACCTCCTATGATGCTAATATAGTATCAATCTCCTCATTGCTTATAGGTACTAAATCTGTATCTTTTACATATCCAGTCAAGTCAACAGCAGTAGTTCCTATAAATTCAAATTTTCCTTCTCCTTCTTCTGGCTGTATCCATATATATTCATCATATGAATTATTGCCTGAACCTGAATTTGGTACTAAATATATTGTACCTTTTACACCTGATTGTGGTAATTTAGCAACAATTTGATAGTCAAATGATGTAATATTACTAATAGCACTATTAATGCTAGATTGTACTTGTGTATCTGTTTGGAAATTACTATCATTTTGTAACTCACTTACTTTTGTTGGTATACCTGTTACACTTAATGTCCCATCTCCACTTATTGATAAATTTGTTCCTACTTTAATTATACCAGCTGTTTCTGCTGTTGCTATTGGAACAGAAGTAATAAATCCAACGTCATTTGTCAATTCACTAAGCAATGTTGGTACTTTAGAAGCGGATAAAGTTCCATCTCCAGCAACTTGTAAGTTTGCTCCAACTTTAATTCCTCCTAACACACTAGAAGTGGCTACAGGTATCCTTGTTAAAAAGTTGCTATCATTTGTTAATTCACTAGTTTTACTTGGAATAGTTATACTAGATGAACCTAATGTTATCATTTGCCCAGAGATAGTAACATCTGTAATACCATATCCTGCTAAAGTAGTAGGTTTATCTGTTACATTTTCCCAAGCAACAGCATCCGCAACTCCACCACCAGTAACACTAAGAACACCTTGGTCACTAATTTGTAAACCTGCACCTATTTTAATACCTCCTAATGTTTCTACTGAGGCAATAGGTAACACATAATTTTTTAAGCTATCTAATTTAGTTTGATAAGCTTGAGTAAAGTCTCTTTCAGACAACCCTTTACCTTCTACTTTATCCACTTTACCATTAAATAAATCTTTTAATTTTAACCATAAATAAGATAGCCCATTATCATTAAGATATTTTTTTTCTGCCATTTATATCCCTTCCTATTTATTCAAAATATTATTAATTTCTTGACTTGTTAAAGCTCTATTTTCTACTTCTTCTCCACTAATATCCATAGATGTAGATGGGTCAACTCTCTTTATTAAGCTATGAGATGTTGTAATACTATTAAATACATCATCTAATGTTAATGATGTCCCTCCCCCTTCTACTGCCTGTACTATAACAACTGATAATCCATCATATCCAGCATCTGGTAATATAATTTGTTCCTTATTAGTTGGAGTTACAATTTTTTGTTGTAACAATACAGGAGGTTGCATCTTAACCACTCCTCCAAGAGATGGCTGTACTCTAAATTTAGCATAATAAGTTTCCCATCTAAAGTCATCCTTTGTTGCCTGAATAGAAACTTTTAAGTCTCCTGCTACTGATGTATCTCGAGCAGATAAATTCCACTTTATTTTTATATAATTTCCTTGTATTGTTTTGTTTGTATCGTCAATAATAACTTGATATTGTTCTCCATTAGAATTCATAACTAATATTGCAAATGTTGCATCTTCTAGGTTAAATCCTTGTTCTGTTTCTAATGGAATTAAAAATTCTCTAAATGAAGAATTTAAATCTCCCTCTACTGCTAAAGTTTCTTGCCCTGATGGTATAATAATCTTTCTACACACTACATTAATTGATTTAGGTTCGCAACCTACATTGCAACCTTCACCTGATGTGCTTGGCAATGGTGCTGTATTACTGTTACAATTCATCACTAACACCTCCATCTAATGAAACTAAAGCTTCGATTTTAGGGAAATTTTTTGTCATACTTGTATTAATTTTATCTAAATCTAAATCATTTTTATTTAAATATTCAATACAAATAAAACCAATTACATTTCCCAAACTATCTTTTAATCCAGTACCATATTTAGCTTCAATATTTCTTGTAGATAAATATTGGTACATTGTCATATCTACATTCTTTAATTCTTCCGCATCTTTTATAACACAATATTTCTTACTTTCAATTTCATGACACCAATAAGCCAACAAAGACCTAAACACATCTTTAAATTCTCCCATCATTGAAGTAACACCTATATTGACAACTTCATTTGTCATACTCATTTTCAAAAAAGACCTACCAGTCATATCTTTATTTCCATTATGATATCTAACTATACAAACTCTGGAAGCATTGGTTTCTTTTAATATAACATTTATTATATCAGTTATTTGCTTCTCTATTTGTGCAATACTTTTACTTTCTTTTGGTGTTAAATGCTTTTTTGAAAGTCCTTGAATGATATCCTGTATCATAGAATTGTAATTTTCACTTAATTTGTTATTTCTTTCTCTTTCTGCCTTTCGGTCATCTTCATATTCTTTTTGTCTTTTATTTCTATCCTTTATATATAAAAAGAAAATAACTAAAATCGCTAAACCATTAAATAATAATTGTGCCAGTGCAGTTAAAGTTGCAACATCTAATCCAAACATATTCCCACCTCTTTAAAAAGTAAAAAAAACAGGAATTAGTAATAAACTAATCCCTGTCATATTTGTTGTTTGCTTATTGCACAATTTCTATAGGTACTTGTATGAATGACCTTCAATAGTCTTGAACAATACCTAGAATATGCACATAGTTCATTACTTTTGCTACATTTTAAAACAATCATTTTATTTGGTTGTTTTTCATAAAATGCATATTTGCATAAAGGATATTCTGTACAACCCATTATTCACCAATATTAACTGAAATAAGGTCTTGTAATCCTTGGTAAGTTACTTTAATAGTTGTTTCACCTTGTTTAATACCAGTAATCCTACCAGTAGCATCTACAGTTGCTGTTTCTTGGTCTGTACTTTCAAATGTTAATGCACTATTATCTAATTGAACATTAGAATATGGAGTACTTCTTACACCAATAACATTAGCTGTAGCTTCATGAACTCCTGCCATTGAGAATGTCATTACGTTTGGAGATGCTACAACACTTTCTACTGGAATAACAGCTGTATCCTCTGTATTAATATATTTTGCATCTGCATAATAACTTTCTCCACAATCTGTAGCATATTCTTGTGCTGTTCCACCAATACCAAATGTAGAAACTGCATCTGATGTTAATGTTAATGAAATACTACCATTAAATTTTAATCTAGGAATTATAATTTGAATATATCCTTCAATACCATCTTGACTTAAAACATGAACTCTCATAACTGCTTTTACAGTTAATGGTTGTGTTTTCGTATCAATTGTAATTTGGTCTACTTGTGCATTATATTGGTATACAACTTGTAAAGAACCACTAAATTCTGCCATTCCAATATCTACACTTTTCTCTGTTGGTGTAATTGATTTTACTGCACCATTTGGCATTCTTACATATACATTTCCTAGTGGAGTATCTGCTGTTTCTCCAACACCATTTGTAAAAGAAACACATTCATCAAATTTATAAACTCCTGATAAACCTGAAACAATTGGTGTTCCTGTTTGGAATGCTAAATATTCCATTTTAAATGTTGCACTTTCTAATTCTACTGTTACAGTTTTACTATGCTTAATATCGAATAATAATGCATTTAAATATCCTCCTCTTTGTTCAATACTTTGAACTTCTTGTGTTAAAGTAGAGTTTGTTAAAGCTAAACCTTCTCCAATATAAGCATCTGTTACAGGATTAAAGAATAATACATCAGCTACAGATACTAAAGCTAACCCTTTATCTATTGCCATATTTTATCTCTCCTTTTCATTAAATTTTTTCACCATCTTTTAATGATGCCATTAAAGAACTTCCTTCAACAACAATGTCATCAAATTTTCCTTTAGGTTCATAATGACTTATCCAATGTGGTATGTCTGATTTCATTTTTATCATTCCACTTAATTCTAATTGTTTATACATATAATAGTCATCTTTTTTCATAATAATATTTAAAAACCTATTAAAACGTCTTATTGTCATATTCTCCAACTCACTAGTATCTTTATGCAATGAAAAAGCTACTATTGTTATTAAATCTTCTGTAGTCATATCTTGACCATTCTTTTTTACTGCTCTTAATTTGTTTTTCATGTTATTTAAAAATTCTTCTGTTCTAGCATCATAATGTTGTGGTTTTATGTCATTTTGTAACATAATCAATTGTCTGATTTCTTCAAAATCTTCAGAACCTATCATGATATGAATATACATTTTTTCTTGTAATTCTACCATTTTATCACTAATCGTTCTCAATTCTTCTTTTGAGACTTTACTACTTTTACATTTTGTTAATAAACTATTTTTTAAAATAGTATATTCTTTATTCAATAATTCATAATTTTCTGACCTTTGATAAACCTTTATATATATTTTACCATCTTTTTTTAGTACATCAAAAGGCTGGTCTTCACCTAAAACTATATTCAATACACATATCAACATATCCCATTTCATCTTAAAATTATCTTCATTTAACATGGCTTTAGTATATATATATTCCAAATATGGTAATCTTAATAATTCTACGTTTTTTTCATTTAGCCTAGAAACATCTAAACAATCTTCAGCAGAACTAAATATAGAATAATAAGATACAGTTGCAGGATATAATAATAATTGCTTATATTTCAAAGGCTTATCAAAAGCCAAATTCATTTTATTATCATAGCTTATATTCATTCTTAAATCCACACGTCCATTGTTAATTGAAATCCTGAATAATTATTATTATAACTTACCTGAGATGCTCCTGCAAATCTATCTATTTCATTATTAATAAACATTTGAGATTTGGTTTTATCTAATTTTACACCATTTAATGCTTCTACTATGGTTTGCATAATAGCCACATCCCTCTTATCATTTTTAGACACATCTGTAGTAATCATCATTTCATTATTATTTACAATTACTTGAAAAATTATTCTTACTAAAGCATTAGTTCTTCCATAAGAACTAATATTATCTATAAATACTCTTACTTGAGATTTTGCTTGTATCATAGCATCTACAGTGTATTTTTGAAACAATACATTATATTGTTCTGTGTCAAATGAAGATTTACATATCATAGCTGCTTTTTCCTCATTTGTTAAGTCTGGTTCAGATAGTGGATTTTGTGAATATTTTAATAGTTTCCAAAAGTCAGGGGAATTTTCAAATAAATAATTAACTATCAAGGTAGGTAAATCTCTAGCTAACTTATAAGAATTATAAGCAGTTTTGTCAAAATCAAATTCATCACATGGAGAAAACATTACCAATTCCCCCCTAACCATATTGTTTTATTTATTTTATTCCCACTTGTATTATCAGTACACTCTATTATAAGTGGATTTATTTGATATTCTACTATATTTTCTATAGTAAAAGTGTTTCCATCTAATATATCTAAATGAAAATAATCTTTTGGAACACCACTTACTTCAATAGTAAATGTGTTCGTTTGCTTTATTCCGTTAACATAATTATATATATTAAACTCTACTGTTTTTCCTAACATTATTTCTTTTACATCAGGTAATAATACAATACCATTTAAATTACCAGAAGTTTCACCATCTTTAGGAGCACTATTAACAGCTATATTATCTTCAAAGTTATCTCCTGATAACTCAGGAGCTTTCATCATATATAACTCTATATAGTTTGGATTTAATTCCATAAATTTTTGTTTTACTCTGAAACCGACCTCATTAAATAAAAACCTATCATTTATTTCTATTTGAGAAGTATATTCATTTCTTTGTACAATTACAACAATATCTCCACCTGGCTCAACAACACCTTTATTGCCCCACTTAAAATTAGTATAAGTCATGGCATCCTCAATTACACAAGGATAACAGTTGATTTCTCCATCCTTATCTTTCCAACGTAAAGAATTATTGCATTGCAACATTCTCCCTTTTACATTATAAAGATATTGGGTATCTAATGAAATTAAAATCCAAGTAGATAATTCTTTATGGTTAAAATTCCAATGAATATAATCACCTATTTTAAACTCTACTGTATCATATGGATAAGATTGGAAATATTTATAACCTACTATCTTATCTTCATCATTACCTTCATAAATCCATGCATCATAAGGTTTGCTATAATCAAAGTTTTTATATACAACCCTATAATCAGTACTAGTAGCAAAATTATTTTTAGTTAATTCTGTTATTTGACTATCCGTTTCAATATTATCATTTAAGTTATCATGTAATATTGAATTTATTCTTTGGACGCAATTGGTTTTGGTTGATACCTTAGTGGGTGTAAGCATACTGTTCTCGCCCCCAATCCTTTTAAACCTTTTGGTGCAGTACGATAAGAGTACATACTAATATCTCCTTCTACTTCTCTTTTATATCCTTGATATAAAGCAGTAATAGTTTTTAATTGTTCAGCCTGGGAGTGCATTTTTATACTACCACCATATACAGCAAAATTTAATATCTTACTACTAGTCATCTGTTCTTCATAATAAGGTATATTCATAGCTCGTGCTAAAATAGCTTTTTCGTCATAATTTAAATCAGCATTAAAATATCCAATTTCATAAACTGTAATATTAATAATTTCTCCTAATGCTGGAGTTACATTTTCTAAAGTAATAGTATTGTTTTCACTATCCCAAATATAGTCATTAACTGGTCTGGCTTCTTGACCACAATCCAATTGTAAAGTAATATAAAAATTTGGGCTATCTCCTACATTTGGAGCTGGGTCTAATTTAAAAATATTATTTTCTCCATCACCTGTAAAAGAATATTCTGTAAGAGAAAATGGAACTAAATCAAGCAAATTCTTTCTGCAATCATATTGAAAATATGGAATTGCTAACTGCAAATATTTCCAACATAAATCATATAACATATAAGATGGTTTATTAAGCAAACGTTGGTCTGATTTAATAACTGCATTAAGACAATATATTTCTTCAAAACTTGTTGCCATTTTTCCACCCCCTTACATTTTTATATTTATCCTCTATATTGTTCTAAAGCTTTTAAAGTATTAATTCCTCTATCAAATTCCATATTAAAATAATCTTCAATAGCTTTTCTTTTATAATAATCCCAATCTAAAGTATTTTTTCTTATCATATCACAAATCCTAAATACTATACAATTAACAATACTACTGTTTTTCTTGTGAGTTGTTATTTCATCTAAATCTCTAATAATATCATTAATATCTTCTTGTGTTAATATTTCTATTAAATTGTCATCTGATAAGTCAATATGTTTTCTTATATTAAATAATGCATAATTTTCTGGTTCAGCAAAATAGCATAAACCATCTTCAAAAAGTTTTCTAATTGAATGTTGTCTGAAAAATCTTTTCATGTCAGAAACAGTTACAACTTGTTCCTCATTAAAACGTAGTCTAATTTCCCCTGCTGGGTCTTCAGGTGCTCCCCATCCAATCCCTTGTAATACTCTACAACCAATTACTACTTCGTCATCTTCTTGCTTTACAAAAACTTTTTGAGAAGGCACCTCAGCTTTAACTTTCATTAATTCTTCCATAGCTTTCTTCATTTCTTCTACTTGTTTTTTTAAAGCAATTACTTCTTGACTTTCCTCTGGTGCTTGTGTTTCATCCATTTTTTGTTTTTCTTCTTTTAATTCAATTTCTTCTTCTTTAGATTTAACATTATTTTTCTTGTTTGCCATTTTACATAGCTCCTTCCATAATAATCTATAATATAAACTATTGACATTCATTCTAAAATATATTATAATTAAAATGGGATAGATATCTATCCCACTTTAATTAAGCATTTACAGATTGAATACCATAATTAGCTTGTGTTGCAATAGCAGCATCAAAACTCATGAAATATTCATAGTTTTGTCTGTATTGTGAACCTTCTGTTGGCTCTTTAACTTTAACATGAACAAAGTTTTCTCTTACTAATTTAACTGGCTTGTCACCAACACTAGATAATAAGATAATTCTATCATTAGGAATTGCTCTTAATGTTTCTGCTGTAGCTGTTGTAAATGGTTGACTTAAATCTGTAAATTGGTCAATTACAACATTATCTACACCATATGCTCTTCCTAAGAAACCTTCTCTAATCATTTCATCTTGGCTTTGGAAACCATAGTTAGTAGTAGCTAAAACTCCAATTTTATTAAATGCAGGTAATGTTCCGTATGCTGTAACATCAGCTCCTCCATTTAACATTTTTAAATCTTCAATCATTTGAATATAATTAGCTGAATTCCATGCATTTTGATAGAATGGAGTTCCATTAATTGGTGTGATTGAATAAATTTCATCAACAATTAATCTTAATTGTGCATATAATAATGCAAATGCAACTCTAGCTAATTCTTTACCCATATCATAGTTATTAGCTAAAATTCTAATATAATCCATTGTTGTACCAATACTGTATGGTTTTGGTGTAATTGTTAAGCTCATTCTTGAATAACTATCTAAAAATGTTACATTTGTTGTATATGAAGTTCTTTGAGCAATTGGTAATCCTTTTGTTTCAATTTCATAAGTTTTACTATCTCCAACATCAACTTCGTCAACATTTGCTAATCTGAAAATTTGTTCAGGTCTGCTTTTTAAGATAATACTTTCTAATACATCAACAATGATAGAGTTATAAATTGTTGCAAATGTACTATTAGAAAATGCTCTAATTACATCACCATTAGTTTTAATTTCACTAATTCCTGCTTTATCTGCACAGAATGATAATAAAGCAATTTTAGCTTTTTCATTTAAATCATTATAGTTATCAATTTCTTTATCAACTAAAGCAAAACTCTTGTCTGCCATTCTACTTAATGCTCCATCATGATACATAGCATATTTACAAACTTTTTCTAAGTTTTCTTTAATTACTTTTACTTCATCATCTTTTGATGAAAAAGTTCTAATAATTTCTAATTCTTTCATCTATTTTTCACCTCTCCTTACGCTGTAGCATCTGTAGCTTTAGCTCTAACAACCATTGTTTGAGCAAAATCTGCTCCAGACATACCACCTAATCTGAAATATTTTGTTGCTTCAACTGTTAAATAGTTTTTAGCTGTAACTGCTGTACCTTTAGCTGAATATGTTAATTCATATTGACCATTCTTTGGAATTAAATTATCTCCTGGTACAACTGTAGCTGCTGTTACTGTATTATCACATGCATCTTCTGATATTTCAAATCTTACTTCTGGTAATAATCTATGAGCAGTAACAACATCTCCTTCATTAAATAAGTATTGAGTATAATCTGCATTACCATCTGGTCTTCTTCCATCTGCTAATGTTTCAAATCCTCCATCTAAAATAACTGCAATGCTTTCTTTTGTAGCATTTGCAACTTGTGTTGGTGCATAAACATCCCAATTTCCATATCCTAATGCTGCATCTAAAGTTTCAGCTACTACTACTTGACCTGCATGTAAAGTAACATCTGCTGGAACTCTAATTTTTGCTTGCATATATCCTGGATTTTCTGTAACTGTTCTTGCAATATAGTGTTTTGCCATAATTTATTTCACTCCTTTTCTTATTTTTTACCTGCAATACTTGCATGGCTATTTGAAATAATATCATCTAAGCTATTAATTTCGCTTTTTGAAAATTTTAATGTGTTTAATTCAAACATTGGATTAACTGAATATTGAATTTCTTTTTTTGCTTCTTCAGCATTTTTTACTTTTAATGCAAATTCTGCAACTTTAGCATTAATTTTTTCTTTCATTTCTGCCATAGTGCATTCTTTAATTGCATTTTTTAGTTCTTTTGCTTCGTCTTCTGACATACAATGTGCGAATTTATCTACTTCTGCTGCCATTTCTCTTTCTTCTTCTGCTCTTTTGTATTTCTTTAATTCATTTTCGATTTCAGCGTTTTTGATTTCTAAAGCATTAGCTTTTTTCTTCCAGTAGTCTTTGTCAGCATCAACATCATCTTCTAAGTCTTCTTCACCTTCGTCATCTTTTTCGATTTTGTTTTTCTTAACGTCATCTTTAGCAAATCCAATATCATCACATTTATCAGAATTTTTTACTTCTTTTTTTTCTTTTTCTTTTACATCATCTTCTTGTGCATCAGCATCATCTCTGATTTTTTCAATGTCTTTATTGTCTTTGTCTAATTTGTTTTCAACTACTTCTTCTTTTTTGTCTTTATCTAATTCCTTTGCCATCTTTTTTTCACCACCTTCATCATTTTTATCTATGTCAAGTTTTTTATATAAACTTTTCACCTTATTAACAACAGCTGTTTCTCCATTTTTTTCAGCATAGGCTAAGGCACTCGCTAAACCATATCTGTTATAAACAGCTTTACCATCTTTAATTTCCATAATTGGATATTTAAGCTTAGAACTTGGAGCTTCCTCCCATCCTTCTTGGACATCTGCATAAACATCCTTAACTAAAGATTTATAATTTTTAGCTTCTAAAACCTTTTTTCTTAATTCTGTTTTATTAACTGACCCCCAGCTACTTTCTGATAATGCTTCTTTAGATTTATCAACAGTGATGGCTTCTTCTGTTCCGTAATCTTTTTTAGCAAAAACAACTGAAGTGAATTCTGAGAATGTTTTTTCTTCACTAGTTTCCTCATAAGTTCTATGAACATTTTTTTTATCATCCATTAAAACAGTAACTTTACCATCTTTTACTTCATAAGGAACTTTATAATATTCAGCAGTTTCATTATCTCTAATTATAGCAACCTTTTCATCACTATAAATTTCTTCTACATAATATTTTCTGCCTTCCCATTCTCCATCATGGTACTTGTACTTTTCTAAGTCTTTCCATAATTGTTCTTGAAGTTCATTATTACTTAGACTTTTCAACTGACTATCACCCACTCTTTCTTCTTTTAAATTGTTAATCCAACTTTCCATAACTTCTCCACCCAATATTTCAAAAGTTAAACTTTTATTTTTATCTTTTGAGTTTAAAAGTTTTTGGCTAATTTTATTAACTTTATTTTTATCTATATATGTTTCATTGGCTAAACCTTTAGCCATTGCAACCTCTTGAGTTGTACATCCCTTTCCAATACTTTTATATGATTTAAGACCTTCTTGTACTGCATTTTGTACTTCTTCTGGCACTTCATATTTCATATTGTTTTGAGAAAAAGTTAAATAATATTCATTTGCTTTTTTTACATCATCTTGGTCATAAGCAAATCTAAGTACTTCTAAATGACTTCCTTCAATACCTTCCATTATTCCTTCACCCAATAAGACACAACTTAATAATCTGAATTCATTAATATCTAATATACCAGTATTTTCATCTTGTACTCCATCAATAACTGCTAATTCAATACTAACCTTTACATCTCCCCTTCTTTTTAAAATATTCATTATTACAGGGAAATAATTTTTCCAAATTACTACCTTTGCACTTAAATAAGTTTTATCATTATCTCTTTCTAAAAATCTAAAAGTAGAACTTTCAGGAATTGTACCAAAAGCTATAAATTTATTCTTTTCACTTTCGGAACGAGCATGTTCCTTAAAATCTACAGATAAAGATGTATCAAATGAATTATCTAAAATACATAATAAAGGTTTATTATAAAAAGACTGTAAAGATTTTTGCACACATTCTTTTGTAATATTACATCTATTTCTATTTACACCTAAATGTAAGAAATCTACTTCAGCAATACTACAATATCCATCATTTTCTAATAATCTAAAATTATCAGAATTTAAACTAAATTGCAAATTAACTGTTTGTTCACTCATCTTTTACACTCCTTTCTATTTTAGTCATCATTATCCTCTTTATCATCATCTGTTAAATCATCATATTCTTGTTGTAATACATAGAATTGGTCTGCAAATCCATCAAATAAAGCTTTATGGTCTTCTCCATAAATTTGAGCTTTATCCCTTAATGTAATAGCTTGCTCCATAAAATGATTAAATCTTCTAAGTAAAGCTTTTAAATCAGCTTCAACATTTAAGTCTCCATTAACAGTTGCTGTATCAATCGCAGATTTTATTAATTCATATGTTTCGGTATGCTCATTAATATTTATATTAAAGAACTCTAACATAGAGCCATATACTCTAGTATCTCTTTTTGTTTCATAATATTTAGGTACTACATTATATCTTAATTCAATATCCGCTACAACATCTGCCAATAATGGATATAAATGTGCCAATCCATGATGGAAAACCTCATTAAAATGATTAAATGCCCATTCTACGTTAGAATATCCTAAAAAGTTATCCCAACTTCTGTTATGTTGGAAAAATCTTTGAATTAATAAGTTTAGTTTTTCTTGGGTTTCATCTGATATCAACATTTTATTATTTCACCACCCTTATATGATTTTATTGCTAGGTTTATTATTTGACCATTCTGTTAATAATAATGATAACTCTGGTGTCATAATAAATACCCACATTGTACGATTTTGCCTTTCTTTACTTAATTTATAAGAATAACTTGGCTTTAGTCCATGTTGTTCTAAAAATTTACAAAGATTAGGAGAACCACAAATATATTTTTTTACATTTTTTAGTTCATTCATATTATCTATAAACACTTATTTCACCTACCCTCTATTATCCTTGTACTCTCTGCTTTTTTCACCACTATCTTGCATATCTCCAATATCTTTTTGTGGTCTTCCACCTTCACTACCTGGTTTATTTGACATTGTATTCATTGATTGTAAAGGTTTCATTTTTGATTTCAAATCTAGTTTATTAGACCAATTAACAAAACTTTGAACCTCAAATGGCTCAAATCCAGTATTTGCCATTAAGTACTCTACAGGATAATTTGAACTTGTAACTAGTTTTAAGGCATTATCTATTTCCTTATCTTTATCCAATTTATTTCCAAAGAAAGACACTTTCCATTTAAACGTTTTTGTTTTTTGCATAATTATCCAATTTGCTAAATTTGCAAACTGAGAATACATATGAGTAGCAGAAAAATCAAATGATATTTGTGATGATATTTTTAGTTGTCCTGCATTCTTATTTTCTTTCCCAAACATTGCAGACCCCATACCTAAAGCACTAAATACATTATTATCTCCCAAATCTACTAATTTATCCATTGTATTAACTTGGTTTGCTGCAACTTCTTGAGCTTCAAATGGAGTAGCAAAAGCTACTATATTTTCTGGCATTTGTTCTTTTATCATACTAATTAATTCAGCAGCCTCATCATATGGTATCTGCATTTTATTAGTATTTTTGTCAATTGGTATCTTCATTGCAATTAATTTCCATAAATCTAATACAGATTTCTTTTTTAACAAATCTCTATAACTTAATACATCTAATGATGCACCCATTGCTCCTGTTAAAGGTGGTATCTTATAAGCTCTATTTGGATTAAATGTTAAACAAAAAGATTTTTCTGGTGGCAAATTATAATACTGAAATGGAGCCAATTTTTCTCCTGTATATCCTTCTTTTCTTTTTTTTACAAATTGTTCGTAAGCTGCTGTCAATTCTGGCAATATATCTGGCATTCCTACCATTCTATCAAAGAAAGTTAAATCTATAGCAAATAACCATCCATATGTCCATGGTGCTGTAATATAACAATAATCTGTAGGCAATTGTAAAAATGTAATTGTATCATCTGTTTCCTGAATAAAATAAAATCCAACACCATCTTCCATAACTTGTAAATCCATTTTTGGGAATTGATACTTTATGTTCATCTTTCTTAAAGTATTTAATGCTGTCATATAACTATTCATATACTCTTTCTTATCTATATAATCACTATTGTTAGCATCTGCTGGAGTTAATAAATAATTAAAAGACTTTTCTGTGTTCAAAAACCAGATTGCTCTTCCATACTGACCAACTGCACTTTCTAAATATTGACTTAAATGTCTAATATTCATATCATTATATTGTGGTGCCATTAACCATTTTTCAATCTCGTGTGAACTTGCCTTTTGTGGATTAAAAGTTATATCATTAAGATATTGTTCTGACAAAATTGGGTTATACTGTCCTTTATTACTTGAAATCTTAGTAATTAAGTCTAATTGTTGTAATTGTTTTGATAAATCAGCAGAATATGTTTTTACAAATTTTTCTAACGTTTCCATTTGTTCTGGGGTTGCCATTCTACCTGGATTTTGAGATTTTATGTTTCTTTTCTTTTTAGATTTGTTATTACTCACTTACTTACACCCCCATTATCTAAATAATTTATTTAATGAACTTACTCTTCTGCTTCCAAGACTGTTCATTTTTGCAATTGTCATAACCAAATCTTTATTATCTGTTTTTAATACATTATCATAGGTCATTGCCCACCATAATGCATACATTAAGCTAGAAAATCTATCTTTATCTATTTTATTTAAAACTTTTTCCACAGTAACCTCTCCATTAGTTAAATGTTTTAATTTTAAATTAGATATTTCTTCTACTAGAGCATTAGTTTGCTCAAATGGTACAAAAGCTTTAACTTCATCTATATCTGCTAAATTTATACCATTGTCTCTTCTTTCTTCTAATAACCTTAACTTTTGACCATCTACACAATCAATAAAATTAATAATAGCATAGCTATTTATTCTACCGTCTTTTTTAGTTTCATCTTTATTTTGTGAATTTAATGCAAATAATAATGGTTCTGCTTCTCTATATTCTGACCTTATATCTCCATTAACCGCATCCCAAGCATTGTATGTATCTCCTGTTTCTACATCAACATTAGGTTTAAGTAATTCATCTCTTAGACCACTACCCAAACCATTAGTATCAACAACTACAATTTTAGCATTGTATTGTTTTTGAACTTTTTTTACCAAACATGCCTGTGCAGTAAAATTTAATTGATTTGAAACTAAAAACATATTAATTAAATCTAACTGTCGAATTAGTCCATTAGAAGTATGATGCTCCTCTACTACACTAATTACTGTTTTGTTATTAGCATTATTAGCGGAACGAGCCACGTCTACTCCCAATATAATTTCTCTTTTGTTATCTATATTATCTAATATAGGTTCAGTTAATGTCCTAGTTTTTAATAATTTTTTTATATCTACTAATTGATTATCTACAGCTCCTACCCATTTCTCTTCATAATTTCTAGCAAAAGCTACTGAACCTGTATCTCTCTTTTTTTTTAATATCTGACTTTTATTAGAACCTCTACCCATCCAACATCCTAACATCCATCCTGACCCAAGCACTATCTCTCCCTTTAAGTCTACCATATCTTTATACATTTGTACACTTCGTGCCCATTCATCACTACCTCTAAATCCAGAAGTAGTAAAGAAGTTTATTTGTTGATTTAGTTCTAGTGGGTCAACAACTCCTAATTTACCTGAAGTTGTTCTACCTATTTCAACTATTGGTTTTAATGCATCTTCAAATGTAAAATTATCTATTAATGCACTTTCTTCTATTTGTATTCTATTCCTTCTTTGTCCCTTACTTGATTGTGCATTAGCTAATACATCTATTCGAGAACCATTAACAAAGCTTAATTCAAAATCGTCTTTAGCTATTCTTGGTTTTAACATTTCATTTTTTAATAATGGATATTGTCTAGTAATTTCATCATATTTATCTTTTAATAATTCTGCTGCATTTGCTTTGGTTTGTGCTGTTAAAGACATAGTTATTCCTGGATAAAGAACTGCTATAATAAACATAGAGATTACCTCTCCCCATGTATTATGGCTAATAAATCCATTAGATACAAAAGAATGAGTATTTGGAACACTTATATCATAAACATGATTTTTACTGTCTTGTATATTTACTATTTCATCTAAAAAATAATTTTCTTTATATTTATTCTTATCTATTATTCTAACTTTACCTGAAATTTCATCTAATACATCTTGTTTTCTTTTACAAGAAAAACCTATTATTTTTTTGAATTTATCAATATTTTGACTATATATCCTTAGAACATAGAATGTATGATTATATCTTTTATTAATTTTAACTTTAACACTACTAATTATTCCTAAATTCAATAATAATAATTGTATTTGTTGTATTAGTTTTTTTGATTTACTTGTTATTGAAACTTTTTCACCTGTACTTTCTACACTACCATCAGTATCAAATATACCTTGCAATGTCTTTATAACTATATTTTTAGGTGCTTTCATAATACATTCTGGAATTTCTTTTTTATCAGATTTAATATAATCAAAACCTAATTGATAAAAGAAATCTCTTATACCTAATCCATACAATACATAATCATATTTATTTTCTTTTTTTAAGTCTATATTTAATTTATTCGCATAAGATTTATAATTATTTAAAATATCTTCATCAATATTAGAAAATATGACTTTATCTTTTCTTGACATACAACCGTCACCTATTATATATCCAATTATCAAAGCCAAATCCTCATCTAAATATTCAGGTATATTTAATTCTTTTCTACCCCTAATTTTATTTTTATCTATATTTAATTTTATTTCATTACCCCAAATATCATTCTTGGTAGATATTAATACCTTATCATTAAATTTTAAATCCTGTGCTAAAACATAATCTATTTCTCCATTTTGTTTTTCTATCATTATAGGGTGGTTATTACTACATTCTAATTCAAAACCATAATTGGTTTTTATCTTTTTTGTGTTTTTATAGCCATTATAAACACCCCTGTCTATTTTTTCATATTCACTATATTTATTTACAACACTTAAATCTATTTTTGGTGTATAATCTTCTATACCATTTTCTTTGCAATCAAACAAATCTTTTATTTGTATTGTTCCTTTATCTGTAAATAAGTATGTATCCCCACAAACACATTTTCCCCATCCTCTAGGAAACACTCCATATATACTTACAAACCTACATATACATCTTAAAAATACTCGTTGGTCAAAATGTAAATTTATACCACCCGTCTTAGGTTTAATTAAATCTAAAAATAAATCAGGATACCAACGACACCAACTAATAAATTCTGTATATTGTTTAATATGGGCATTAAAAAAATTTTGTTGACTAGTTGTTTTAGGTTTTACAGTAGAATTATCTAAAGCACTATAATTACTTTTAGGAGCATTGGACATCCTATTATGCTTATGTTCTGGTGTTTCAAAATTTTTAATATATGCCATTAATTATCACCTTCCTCATAGTATTCATCAGGTAACTTTATAAACTGTTTTACTTTATCTCTATTGGACAATGTTGGGTCTCCATCAAAAATACCATAAGGGTCTCCTGTTTCAGTAATAAATGTTTCTCTCATTTTATCATAAAACTTATAAACATCCTCATATTCTACTAAAGGTTTTCCTTCTAAATCTCTAGCATAATTAATATAATTCCATATGCAAAAGTCTACAGCATCATTTGGTCTAAATTTAAATTGTGGCAATACAGGTATAATATCTACATTTTGTTCTACTGCTTGAGCTATCTCACCTATTGTAGTTAGCCCTCCTTGTAAATCTGCTTTACTGAATTGATTAGGGTTAATTTTAGCTCTTTCAGCTTGTTTCATAGCTAATTCTCCCCAAGTCTTAGCTTCTGTAGCTTTACCTTGTGCAACAGCCATTTCTTCTTTAACTTTATATCTAACATATGTTACTAGTGCTTCTGTATGCATATTTGTTTGCTCAGTGTAATTAGCACTTAAAAATTGATATTTGTTCCACATATGAAAATACTCTTCATCAGTATACCCTGTACCAAATAACGCTATTATTTCATTAGTGACTTCAAAATCTTCAAATTTTTCTATTTCTGTTTTTATAGGCTCTACATTTTTCACTTCTGTAAGTGGAGGTTTTATATTGGCAGATTTTTCATCTAACATATCTAAGTCTCCATCCATCCATTTCTTATCCCTATATTGTTGTAAATTAATTAGTCTTAAATATGTACCTATTGCATTAGCTCCGCCTTTAGAAACAGCCTTTTCATACATGGAATGTATATAAGGTCTATCAATAGTTCTTAACATTCTCAAAGTCTTTTCTTTGTCTAATTGATTAAATTTATCGTTGCACATTTTCTTTATACAAGTTTTACAATATGGTAAAACCCCATTCAAATGCATCTCATTATAACTTATATAAAACTCTCTTCTTAACTTAAATTTTCCACAAGAAATACATTGTACTAATTCTTCATCTTCTTTTTTTACTGCTTTCTTTGTCTTCTTTACTGTTTTCCTTGCCATTCTATCATCCCTTCTATAATATAAAAATAGAGCCATATTTCATTAAATACAGCTCCGCAAAAGTTTAAAACTTTTTCCATCTATTAAAATATATAATTATAAGGATTTACAGTTTTCCCTGATATGATTATTTCAAAATGTAAATGAACTCCTGTAGAATTACCTGTAGACCCCATATATCCTATAGTATCTCCACACCCTACGTATTGTCCACTCTTTACTATTATTGAACTCATATGTGCATATCTGGTTTGGCTTCCATCACTATGTTTAATTAACACCATATTGCCATAACTTACATTTGAATGTTGAACTTTAATAACTGTTCCTGATTTAAATGCATATATATTATCTCCATATTTCCCAGCCAAATCTATACCAGTATGGAAATCTCCACGAGATGCTCTTTTCCCATAAGTAGAAGTTACTGTGTGAGATATAGTAGGGAAACATCTTGTTTTCTTTTTATATTTTAAAATATAATTTTCAATAGTATTATTAATATTAAATTCAGAAGATAAATTATCTTTATTTTCTTGAATAATCTCTTTTATTTCTACAGATACTCCTTCAGTATTTCTTAATAAATAATCTTTCTGGAATTCAGCCTTTTCAATATTATCAAAATATAATTTTTTTTCATGATTTATATTGAATTCATATATGGTATATTCTATTCTTTCTCTTCTAGTACCACCTCTTGAAGTTATATTTATATTTCTTTCGTCTTTTTCTTCTGATACAGAGGCAACCTCAACTGGCTGTTGTTCCTCTGATGAAATTTGAAAACACGAAATCTGATTTGAAGGAATATTAAATTTAAACATCCACATACTATTACATAATAATATTATTATACATAAAGCGACAGCCATAAATTTTTGAGCTATCTTCTTTATATTACAGTTCACTAAAACCAACTCCTAAGTTTATAACCTAATCAAATATTGACATTCTATTCCTTCTTCTGGTGATAATATAAATAAATTTTGAGAAGGATTACTTGTCTTTCTTATGTTATTTGCATAGGTATCTGTTCCAGACAAAGTTCCATTCATATATACATAAGTACCATGGACTTCATTTGCCTCAAAATGATGGCAATGTGCCATAAATATTCCATCATAAATTTTTTTAGTCATTAAACTTAAATTCTGAACAACTTCACCTATTTTATCTCTATGTCCATGTGTAAATCCATAATTTCTTCCATATATTTCTACAACACCAATTTCATTACTAAATGTATTTTGCATAATGTGAACATATTCAACATTGGCAAACTTAGCTTCTAAATACCATCTAATAAATAATGAAAAGTTATCATCATTACCATTTTCATCTTTATTAGGGAATACTCTTCCATGATTATCATTAATATCATAATAAAATACTTCTGCATAATTAGATAATACACTTATAAATTGGTATAAATATTCTGACACTTTTACAACTTGCTGCACAATATTTTCTCTATTTTCTATTCTTACAGTAGTATGTATAATTCCACTTAAATAATCACCAAGTCCCAACACATATATAGTTTTTACTTGATTTTTACAAATATATTCAATTACTTTCCCTAACAATTTATTAAGTCTTTCTTCAAATATTTCTGGATTATATACATTATTGAACTCATTTATATTTAAACCAAAATGAAAATCACTTAAAGTTAATATTGCACTTTTTTCTTCAGGCTCTTTTATTATGTAATCCTTATGAAGTTCTATTGCATTATCTTTCATAATATTAGCACATTCTATAGCCAAACTATATAAATCCTCTTTCCTTGCTTGAGTTCTTAATTTTCTATTTAGTGCAGCTCTTTCATCTGACAATTTAATTCTTTCTTTTTTTAATTCTTGTAACTGAACCTCAATTTCTTTTTGATATTCTATTGGCTCACTATTTAATCCTCTAGCCTTCATTTGTTTATATACAGAAATTCCACCAAATATAGTATCTTGTGATTTCCTTAAACTATCCTTATTTAAATCCAATCCTAATAATTCAGTAATATCAGCCCAATCTAAGTCGTCTGGTTTTTCTTCTTTTTTTATATCAATCAATCTCATTGCATAATCTAAGCTATCTTCATTTTCTTTTCTTAAATATTTTGAATTCATATAATCTTCCTTTCTATAATAAAATAGTTATTGCACCAGGGCTTCTAAAGTTTCCTGGTGACTACTATATGGAGCTCCCTGTAAGACTTGAACTTACTACGATAGTTTACAAGACTATTGTTTTGCCAGTTAAACTAAGGGAGCATAAGGGGTTTTCATCCTTTAATCTTCCAAAGAAAAATTACCTTTATCTTGGTCTGGGATGACCGACTTGAACAGTCACTAGAGCTTCCCAAAAGCCCTGTGCTAACCATTAAACACTAATCCCAGATATTATGGTAGCGGAGAATGGATTTGAACCATTGACCTTCTGGTTCTTACTCTTCTTTACAAAAGTGGTAATATTTGGTTTTCTATAGTATAATCTTCTATCCAATTACAAGTTGATATACAACTGTTATTTAATGGTGGAAATTCTTTACTACGAAAAATTTTTGATTTACATCCTTTTATTAATTTTACAGGTATAACAACTAATTGATTTTCAACAATAGAACATATAAAATCTATTTGTTCTTCTGTATAATGTTTTATATTTCTTGATGTTGAAGTATATTGTTTATTTGCTGTCTGAATAACATAACTTCCATTTTCTTTTTGATGTGCATTTTTACATTGTATTCTAAAATATTTATTATTTCCAGCATCTATCAATAAATCATATCTACTTGTATTTCCATATGGTATAGATACTATAAAACCATTTTCTATAAATTTTACAATACACTCTAACTCACACTTCATTCCCTTTATCTGACACTTATTAAATAAAGATAATATATGACCACTCTCCTAGTTAATAATTTCACTTTGTAACATTAAATATGAACCAGACGAGCTACCACTGCTCTACTCCGCTATATCTCTATCCATAATATGGTAATGAGCAAGGGGCTGAAACCCCTTCTCTCCCAATAGGTGTAGAAGGTTTCTAAATCAAATTTTAATATTTGTAGCAGATAAAGCATTTGTTTTATTTATTTTTTTCGCACATTCTTTACAATACTTTACTCTATTATTAGTTTTTTTTACCAACCTTCCACAAACTTCACAATTTATAAAAATACCATCTAAGTATTCCTTTTCAAAATAATATATCATATCATAATCAGGAATTATTTCCAAGACAACATCTCCACTTTCTTTTACATAATTTACAACTGAACTCATACTTAATGTGGGAGTTATATATCCCTTTTTTGTTAGATAGTGCATTAAATCTAGTTTTTCTTGTTTTCTAGTATACATATTACATAATTTAAAAATATCATTATCTTTACACCCTACATAATATTTTTCACTTTTAACATTACTCATATAATACTTAGCTAGTACTAAATATACAAACATTAATTTCTGGCACTTAATATTTTCCTCTGATAAAATAACATCCATTTCTTCTTTATAAATTTTAATAGGGAGTGCTATTTTTAATATTCCCTTTTTACTTTTTTTTACTTTTTGGTCTATAGATTTATACATCTGTATTCTATTATAATCTCGAAAACACTTCTTTGAAATTCTATGAAGTTCCTCTTCTATATAAGCATCCGAATATCCTTCTTCTCTAAGATAATTTGCAACTAGTTGTAATTCAAAATTTTTATTTCTTATGGTTTGAGTTCCATTTTTAATTACTTCTTGAGCATGCTTTTTTTCATCAAAAATTATTGGCACTCTATATTCACCTCTTTATTTTTGTACTTCTTTCCCATATATTCAATATCTCCATCATTACTCAGTAAAGGTATAGTAAAGTGTTTGTTAGAATTATCATAAATATTTAATACTATTCCTTCTCCAAATAAATCCCAACAAAAATTCTTAGGAGATTTTGGATAAAGATAATAATTTACATACACTGCTAGATTTGCTAATCTTTGTATATCATCACTTATATAATCAAAATTTAAACTTGATAAATTCTCTTTAGATATAATATTGATATTTTCACCATCAAAATCAACATTATCATTAGATATATTATTAGATTGAGATTTGCTTTTTCTATAAGATTTATAAACTTTTTCCATTTCCTTTATCTGATTTTCAGTAATTTCTATATTTTTATTAAATATAATATTAAATATATAATCAGGAGATGGTTTTTTAGCATTTATTTTAATTTCTTTAACTCTTTTCTCCATATATCTACATATGTTATTCATGGGACAATTAGTTTCCAAAAATTGGTTAAATTTATTGTAATTATTTACTAAACATTCTTGTTCTTCTGTTTTATTATTTAATTTTAACAGTTCATCAATATGTATACCAAACTCTCTATAACACAAATAGTCATACTTGTTTTTGTGTTCATTATATTGAGATTTATATTTAGGATATAAATATTTCATAAAATATGGTCTTTTATCAATTAATAAACTATTATTAAATCTTATATCTTCTGCGGTAAACATTTCATTAGGGTTATCTGGATTTGTCCAATCTGTCCAATGCTTAGGAAAAGATTTAACAATTAAACCTTTTGCTTTATCAATTTCATTACCTTGTGCTACTCTGCATTCTTTTAATCTATGCATGATAGTATTATATTCAGGAGTGTTCTCTTTGTATAATGGTAACATAGCATATAATGTAGTACTACAGTTAGTAATATATCCTATTTTACTATCAAATGACAACAAGTCAGCTTTATATAAATCGTTTTTATTGATATACTTTTTCTCAGTGGGTTTCTTTGCATAGGTAATAGGATTACCAGAGATTACATTATTTATCATTGTACTATTATCTGTTGTAAATACTAAATCTCCATCAAAATCACTATCAGCATGAAGCATACAGTCTATTCCCCATACATTATATATAATACCACTATATAAATATTTATACCATTCATTTACCTTATCATTGTTTTGTAAATTTAATATATTAGCCTCACTTCTCCAAGTCAGAGGTGCTCTCATAGCAACTACTTTGTCTATTTTTCTATCATTCCAATATCTACTATAATGTTCAAATTCATTTAATAACCCTTTAACTTCCATTCCATATATATGCTCACATAAACTATATGGGTCAGATAGCATTGTTTGAAAATTACCATTAACTAATAGCTTGCCTATATAGCTTTCATTAATTTTAGTATTTAAATATCTAGCTAATTTAGTTTTAATATAGGTATCTCCTAACATATCTCTATTTAGAATTAAAGCTTTAACTATTGGTTCTAATGAATTAAACACATCCATAAAATCATCTAATTCCATTTCGTCCAATGGTTTATCACATAAACTTCCAAGCAAATATAATAAAGTATAATTACTATCCTGACTTATTATTTTATCTAACCACTCAACAGTAGGAGTACATAATTCCTCTATCTTATCAGATGTGTCTAAATTTAATACTTGTAAAAATTGATAATTTGTAAACACAGATGTTTTATCTTGTTTAGGGCTAAATTTTGTTACTCCCCATCTACCATCATTCTCTTCACAACATTTAAGATAATGTTCCCAGCTGTCATATCCTTTCCAAAGCTTAAATTGACTTTCTGTAATAATCATATCTATTTCATCTGTATTTACCTCATTACCATATAAATCCTTTATTATATTAGTATGTGCTACTTCCCTCGAAAATTTATGAAAATCAAACACACATACCATTCCTTTAACAAAATAATTCCTTATACAAAAAGAACAAGGAATATAATCTAATTCTAAATCTTTAGACCATTGCTCTGCTAATTCTGGAGAACATATTCCCATACCATCCCATAAATTAAATGTTAATTCTTTATCTTTCTCTTCTATAATATCATCTGGTTCTTTTTCGATTACCCAATCTACTGTTTTTGTCATTGTTATTTCTTTATCTGGTACTACACATACTCTTGGTTCGCTAACATTATAAGTTGCACTATTTGATAATGCATAATAGGCATTATATTTATTTTCTGTAATCTTAATTTCATTATGACCATTACATAAAATTTTATCTAATTCATCATAAATATCTTCTTGTACAAAAAATACTGTGTTTCTTCTGGCATTTCCTGCACCACATAATAATCTAACATATTTTTTACCATTTACTACTAATTTATGTTTTATTAAATGTTTATAATGAGAATGTTTTTCTATTACCACTGATATGTATTCAGGAATAAATAATAAGTTATCTATATCCTTATCAATTTGTAATATTCTTTGCTTATTTTCTATACAGTTTCTTCTTCTAGTTAATTTTCTCCTTTCCCTAAACAGGCTATTAATAAAATCAAAATCAATATCTTTACCTTTTATCTTTCTTATAGACCTTAATACTTGATTATCTCCTAATGAAATTAACTCTCCATTCTTTCTAGCAGTCTTCATTGTGATATTTATGTTATAATTATCTTTATATAGTCTACTAGAATTAAATTTTAATACATAAAATTGCTGAAGTTTTTGCACTATTTAATTCCTCCATTATCTATATAATTCTTCTTCAATAAGATGCTTCGTCTCTTCTTTAACCTTTGCTCTATTAAATTTGTTCTTCCTACGAATTTCATCTTCTTGAGTATTATTATATACTGGAATAGTAATTACATCATCTGTATCTAATTCTAAATCCACAGAGCCAATTTTATCTAATTCTATATCTTTATCTCCTACCTTTAAAGATGCAATATCTATAGATAATTTAAATTCTTGCAATTTATTGTTTATTTCTTCTATAACCTCTGGTGGTTGTCTATGAAGCCATTCATGATTATAAGCAGCAATATTAGCCCCATTTTGTAAAGATACTTCTCCACCTAAATGTTTTTCCTTTATATGGTGATAAGTTATTTGTCTATTTAGCTTTTTATAACCTTTTATTTTCTTTTTAAGCTTTTGTTCTTCTTCTTCAGTAATTATTCTAATGCCAGCTCTCTCCATAAAGCACCCTTTACCATATCTTTGTTCTAGTAATCTTCTTCCAGTACTATTTTTCATTTATAATACCTCCTTATTCAATTAGAGATTTATAAACATCTAATTGACCCAATAAATACCAATAATTGTTCTCTTTTTTTATAAGGGAATGTACAATGATATGGTTATTTGTTTCATTTATTTTATTTTCTAATTCCCTTATTTTAACATAAATGTCACTCTGTGTCATCACCATCAATCCTTCTTTCAAGATTAAACATAATTTCTTGCATCTTATCTATTTTGACGGTATCACTTATTTGGCTTACACCATTTAGCATTGTAACCAAATAGTCCCATGCTTTTTCATAACTATATTTATTTGACAAATTTAAACACCTCACTACTTTCATATGCCACTGGTATATTTAATTTACTTGCTAATTCTATTTCCTTTTTCATTCCTTCACTTATACCATTACTATCAAACACATACACATTATCACATTCACTCAATAACCTTAAACCGAAGCTCATCCCAACTTCTCGTTCAATTTCATTATTATCATCTAAAAATCTAGTGAAATAGATATGTGGACAAACTGGAATTGCATCAAGTTTTAAAGCAATAAATCTACAATATTCTTTTGCTTTTTCAATATTGGTTTCTATATCTCCTCTTAAAGGAGAACATACATATATCTTTTTTATAGCTGTATCTTTATTATTATTATTATTATTTAAAGGATAATCATAAAAATCTAAATTAATATCATCTATCCACTCTTCTTTACTTACATATATATTTAAACATCCATCACAATTTACATCTATTTCATATACATAACACTCTAAAATAGACGAGTTAATAGTATCTATAATTCTTTTTCTGGTATCATAAGAATAATCATATATCCCAAATTCAAAATATCTATCCTTATTATAAGTATCTCTATCTTCAGGATAATAAATACGAACTATTTTTGTACTCTCATTATTATCACTATCAGAATATCTAAAACTAAAAAATTCTAAAAAGTCTATTAATCTTATTTTTTTCATTAAAATCCCTCCAACTCATTATATATACCCACTACTTCTCTACTTAAATCTATAAGCTTTCTGTTGATAACATGATAATCAAATACATATCTATCCAACGCTGTTTCACTAATATGTGATTTTTGTTCTAAAGACAATTTATTATCAAATGGAGTATTGTCTGCATTTACTCTGTCTATTCTAACTGTCACATAATCTATTCCACAACCCATCCATTTTGAAATTTCATTTGGAAATCTTGTATCTGGTATAAGTATATAATCATATAAATTTCCTAATCCTTTTACTATTTCTATTACACAATTCACCCAAGTATCAGGATTATTTTCCCTAAATATATCTGTACCAACTCTTTGTAAGAGAGTTCTACCTTCTAAGTCTTTTTCACCATTCCAATTAAAAAACTGTTTACATATAAACTTCAAGATATCTCCATACTTTAAGATTAATACTCTTTTATTTTCTAATTCTTCATAAGGTTCTGCATATTCTTTAAATAATCTGGCAAATGTATCTTTACCTGATTGTGCTTTCCCAGATATTAAAACAACTTTTGGCATATATCTCTTCCTTTCTATAATTTACATATTAACTGATTAATTATCTTTTATCTAATTTTACTCTAATACTAAATAATCCTTTAATTAGTATTTTCAGTCCCCAAATTACTATACCTAAGATAACTCCTTGAAAATATGTGAAAGTAGTTGCCATTCCCAATAAAAATAATATTCCATTCACTGTTCCCCAGCATATTAACCCTAAAAGTCCAAAACCTAATACTAACCCTAATATTACACCTAATATAATAATTAAAACTTTCATTTTATCCTCCTACCCACAAATAATATCAGCTTCATTTAAAATACATAAATCTTCAAATTCTCTCTGTCCTACCAACTTTCTTATTCTTTCATGTGCTTTTTCTTTATCACCATTATAACAATGCATTTTCATATGAAGTCCAATTAAATCAGCTATATAAAGAATTTTATCTACATCTTTTAATTCTTCTGTATGTTCATACATTATATACATATAAGCAGATACTTTCTCATGATTATAATAATGAGCTACTTCTGTTTTTTCTCCTTTACTATTAATAAATGTTTTAGTAATCTTTTTGCCAATGTCATGATATAAAGCTGCTCTTAATAAACATTCTAATCTTTCTATATCTCCTGCAAATTTAAATTGATAATTATCCATTATATATTTTACAACTGCCTGAATATGTCCTCCTATTGTTAGTAAATGATGAGGATTATCATGATTAATTGTTTCTAAATAATCTACAAATTTAAATATATCATAATCGTTCATCTCATCTTGTGTCCTTTTTATAATAATCTTATCCCATCCTTCTCTATATTGAGGAATATCAATATTAAAATACATTCGCTTAATTACTTCATATGGAACTTTTCTTTCCCTTAAATTATTTCTTTGTAAACATACATTAAAATCTGTTGCTACTAATATACAAATTTTTTCACATTTTATATTTTTTATTTTATTTAAAAATTGTATTCTTTTTTTAGCATTAATATTAGTTGCATCATATATACAATTTTCCCCCTCTTTTAATCCTTTTTCTATACGTTTATGAAGTTCATTAAACAATAAAGTATTATCGCCTTGAGTATTTTCATCACCCCATAATTCTTTCCTTAAAGCATCAGAAGAAAAAACCTCTCCATTCAATTCATTACTAATAGTTGATTTACCAGAACCAGGTAAACCTACTATCATATAAAACTTATTCATATTCTATCTCCTCTAATCTAAAAGTAACAATTTCTAATTCTCCTTCTTTATATCCCCAATATGGGCTCTCCATTTCTTCTATTTGACTTTCAGCATTTCTTTTGTAAGTAAAAAATGGATTAGAATGTCTTTTACTAATTAATTTTTTTGTTTTCTTTTCTCTTACAGCATAAAGCTTTTCATATGTTTTCATATCTTTCTATCCCTTCTATAATTTTTTTAGTAGTTAAATTATTCAAATATTCTTCATAATTTTTTATTTTATCATCATAAAGCATAAAACCCATTTCTTTATAATCTGGCATTCTTTTTATTAACTTAATAGCAAAATCTTTTCTATCTTTAGCTTTCTTTTTCAATTTTAGTATGCGTTCCTCTATTGTCTTTAATCTTTTTCTAAAATTCAAATATCTTCTTTCTATGTCTTTAAATACATTTTTATATTCAGGAAAATAAGATAAAAATTCTTCTTGCTCATTTTGTATAATTAAATCAAGTACCTTTACTGTATTTATTATATTATTATTAATTAACCTATGTGCATTAACATAAGCTGGAGATTTAACTTTTACTCTATGATAATTTTTATCTACTACAACATAACCTTCTTCATTGAAAGGTAACTTATTTGCTGTTTCTCTAATTTCTTCCTCAGCCTTTAATGGATATAGTTTTGGCTTTGTGACACCTATATCTTCTTCTAACTCTTTTCCACTAATATTATCCCTAGTTCCTAAATGATATATTTTTGTTCTGGGATAATCTACTACAATTTTTGTATAAGGAGATACTAATTCAAACATATAAGTATAGTTTGGGTTCATTTTTTGAAAAGTTCTAAAATTAAAAACGGACATAAATAATTCTCCAAAAGTTTTATAGGGACATATATCAGTACCTAAATCACAAGCAAAAGCATCTATACATCCATTTGTAGATACATTCCATGTTTTTATTCCATTTTTTTCGTCACACCATAATTTAATTAATGAGCCATCTATTTTTTCCTGTACTTTTGCTGTATTCCAGTCTATTTTGTCTGCATAAGTTTCATCTATGTTAAAAAATTTAATAAAAGGAAAACATACTACCTTATAACATTCTTCTTTTATTATAATTCCCCTAGCTTCTTTAACAATATCTAAAGAAAAATCAGAATGTATTTGGTCATATTTCAATAAAATATATCCATTATGCCTATTAACTTTTAAACAATATGGTTTTTTAGTTAGTAATTCTTCCCAGTTCTTATGATTTTTCATAAATTCTATAATTTTCAACTTCATAATTATTATACAACTCCTTAACTACATCTATACAATCATCTATATATTCATCATTTAATTGACAAAATGAACAACTTTGTATAAAAAACGGACAATTGTAGCAAGCATTAGAAATTTTGTCATCACACACATTATCACCCCACTATAATATCCTAATTAAGGAGTATTATAGTATTACTTGCCTAACTTAAATTCAAATCCTTTTAAATCATCTAGTTCTATATCAATCTTTTTACCTGAAAGTGTATCCTCTAAATTATGAAAATATTCTCGTAATTTATCTTCTGATTTATCTTTAACTGCGGTAGAAAGATTTCTTGACATTTCTTCACTTATATTTACTTGAACTACTCCGTCATTAAGATATATTATTAATTTTACAAAATCCATATATTTTATCCTCCTTCTTTGATTTATTATACCATATTTTATATTCAATGTCAATACTTATTCTAAAAATAATCTCGTATTATCTAATTTGTCATTGATATAGTCTACTACTGCTGGAATAAAATCCTCCATAATACTATCTTCATCAGTCATTTCTAATGAACCATATTCTTTAGTATAAATAGTCATCAATCCACAACCACATAAGATATCATATATTTCTTCTTTTTCTATAGTTACATAACTATCCATTATATATCATCCTTTCGATTTTAATTTATTTTTTTAAATTTATTATATGCTAATTTCATTTCCTGTGCTACTGTAGTAACAGTAAGCCCTCCAGTTAATGCTCCCAAACCACAACATGCTATGTTTCCATTTTTAGCTGTTAATAAACAATTTAAAAATATTTTAGATATACAATCTTTAGAAATAAATTTTGGGAATTCCATAGTAGGTGCATAAATAACATTTTTATATTTATTATTTCCATAAACTACTATATTATCTCCTACAGGTAAATATAATTTTTTATATTTTCTTATAATACCCCATTGTACCCTATCTTGTAATCTTGTTCCAAACAAATTTCTTACTGCTAAATCTATACCACCATTCATTATTCCATAACTATTACCTGCTGTTACTAAATAATCTACAGGTTGTAATTCATCAAGTTTTATATTTAATACCTTTACATCATTACAGTCTTTAAATTCTTTGTTCCAGGCATCACACATTTCTTTGTTCATATCAAATAAAATAATCATTTATTATTACCTCCATATATTTATTTTATTGAACTCGAAGCTTAACTACATTTAATTCCATATTATCTTCGAGTTCATTTTTTAATGCTAGTAAACTCAATGCTTCCTAGCATTATGTCTTAAAAGATATTTATTTTATTAAATATCTTTTATTTCTATATTAGATAACTTACTAAAATCTACTATTATCCCATAAGGATTTCCTAATATACAATAAGCCGCAGTTTCTACATTGTACCCTATTTTACCTTCATAGTCTTTTTTATTCTTAGTAAAATGTACCTTATCACCTAAAAACATTGGAATGTTATTACTATCATTTCTTCCAATATAATAACCTATACTTTCAGGCTCAACCTCATAATCTCTTTGTTCAGTCAAATTCCAATCATGATTAACTTGAACTCTTATAAAATGCCTGATTTTCTCTCCATTATAAAAACAAACATATGGTGTATCTGTCCAATGCCAGCCATATATCCATTCCTTAGTTTCTTTGCAATATCCTTTACAATATCCAATTTTCATATAAGATGGTCTATTCATTATACCCATTCTCCTTTGCAAGTTCTTCTATAACAAATGTAACAATTGATTTCCCATAATTACAATGTCCTTTAAATATATCACATTCTTCTCTCATACAAGGAAAATATACACATTCTTTACAATACCTATCCATTATTTTTCTCCTTAAACATTTGTTGTGTTATTTTTTGACCTTCTTCTATTAAATTATATAAATCATAAATATCTATATCCTCTGTCAAAAATCTATCACCAACAAATCTAAAATCATATCCCATTTCAGTCATCATCCAATATCCAATTGTTCTACAATACATCTCTTCTTTTATAACAATCTCTAAAGTATCAGCCGCATTCATAAATGGGCTGTTCTCATGCCTTGTAAAATCAGTACCTCTCAATTCTAAGTTTCCTATAGTTACTGTCTCATATAATTTGAAGTCCATATTCATTACTTCTTCTAAACTATAAATTTCTAAAAAGTCTAATTTATTAACAGTCCACTTTGCAATAAAATGTTCTCCGTCATATTCTATTTCATTTTTTCTGGATTTATTTGTATCAAAAAATAAAACATCTCCTTTTTTTTATTTCACCATTTCTAATTTTTAAGATTACCTCTTCTATTCTCATATGAATTCCTCCAATATTTTATTTTTATAATAATATACATAATTGCATTATACAAAGAATAGGGAATAATAAATATCCCAAAACATAATGCTGCCAAACATGTTATTTTATCAAATATTTCTAATAAAAATATTAATACCTCCATAGCTCCTCCTTACAAATGTATTATGATTTATTAGATGGATTTTTAACAATAATACTATCAAACCCTTCTATATCATATCCTAATATATTTAAAATTTCTTCTAAATCTACTTCTAACTTTTTTTCTACTTTAGCAGTAGTAGCAAACCATAATCCTGACAATACAGTTCCATCTTCATCATAACTCGTACTTTCTATATTTTTTTCAATCTTATTTAAAATTTCACTTTTTCCTTTTAACCTGTCATATGTTTCTATGTTTAATACTACATATTCTTCACCATTTCTATTCATATAATCCATCATTTCTATCCATCTCCACTTTCTTCTCAACTTTTTTCTTTAAATATTTCATGCTTTCTTTATCTTTATCATTATATATTTTACATTCTTTGTCCAGTGTTAAATTATGATATTTCATAAATTTTAAATAACAATATAGCTTTTCTACTAATATATCAATTTCCATATTTTTTCCATAAATCTCACTAACACCATCCATATAAGCATCAAAATACTTTTGAGCATCTCTATCCAATTCATAATTGTCTTTCTTTATTCTTTTTATCTCATAGTTTTTTTTGCTTATTTCTGTTTGCATTTCAGATACTAAATCTAATACAATGCTAATATCTTCGTCCATTTCTTCCTGACTATATAATGTGGCAAACCATATATCATTTATTCCTCTTTTTAATCTGTCTAATGCAGATTGTTGTCTTTCTGTCATGATTTTAATCCTCCTCTTCTATATATTCTAAGGCTATATATTCGTCACTATTATCCCATTTCTCAGCCAAATCTGGTCTTAATGTTCTAATAACTTCCCATAAACCTACACCATAATCAGAACTATCATCAAAATATAGATAATTATTTGCTTTTGCATAAGCCTGCCTTATTATTTTGTTTTGTCTATCTACTTCTTTTATTATAGTTTCTTGTATATCAATCAAATCATCAGCCCTTAATATTTTGTCTTTATTATTTTTCTCATATTCTATCCAACTTCTCATTTCCTCTAAGGCTTTTTCTATATTCACAATTTTTTACCTCCCTATTTTATAATTAAACCCGTATCAAAACACTTCCCTATACACTTGTCACATTGATAATCACATATAAAATCTTCCATAATTATACCTCTTTCTTAATGCAAATTTCTTCAACAATTTCTCTTTTCTTTTTATTCCATTGTTGTTCATCTACATATGTTATTTGATAATGGTTTGATAAAATAAAATCAGCCAATTTATCTACCCAATCTCTTAATTCTTTATTGTCTTCTACTTCTTTTTTATATAATTCATTAATATAACTAATCATGCCTGCTCCTTTCTATATACTATTGTCAAAATAACCTTCCATATGCTTAATCTCTTTGTTACAATTCATATAATCAATACGAACCCTATCCTTATCATAAAGCTCTAAATTGATATCAATTCCAATCACATATTTTATATCTGTATCTTCCAACATATTAATAATTAATTCTTTATCCATCATAACTCCTTTTTAAAACCTATTTCATTTTTTATTTTTCCATGTTTTTCTGGTTTATATTTTCTTGGGAATAATCCAATAAGTAAAATCTTTTCACATACTGGACATTTTATACATAAATCCATTTCCATATCAGGAAATAAATCACTATCGTCATACACTAATAAACTTTTACAATTTCTACAACGTTTTATATATTTTTGAGTTCCTGGATTTTTACCTAACTTTAATATATTCATTATTACCTCCAATCTTTATATGTCTTTTTCTATATCATCTATCAAAATCTTCAAACTTTCTTTTATATCGTCTATATTAAATTCTTCTCCGTTTATCCAATCCTTTATATCACAAATAATTTCATTTTTAGTTTGACCATAAGGATATTCTATACTATCCTCTCTATCAATTAACCAATCTGTAAAATCATCTTCTTCCATATATTAATCCTCCTTATTAAATATAATTTCATTTGTACATGGATTTTCCTCGTCTTCTTTTATTCTACGTTCTATTTCTTCAACAGTAATTTGATTTAAAATATTATCAATCTTTTTCTTTATTCGTTGTATCTTACTTTCATTTTTATCTAATTCAAGATTATTAGAAATATTTATGATGTCTACCGCATTAATCTCATGAACCTTAACTATTTTCATCATCTTTCCCTCCTCTATGTTCTATAAAAGTTTCATTAATCTCATCTATAAGCTCTTGTAAAAAAATTATTCTATCTTCATAGTAGTCTATAAGCATTAAATCATCTGGCTTACATCCTTTTATACATTCTTTATATTTATTTATTTTTTCTATTAATATATCTTTATGGATAGAATTATATATTTCATCTAATAAATCATCTAACATTTCTCCTATCTTAATTGCTCCAACTGGGTCATTTGTATGAAATACTATCCATTTAGATATATTTTCTACTTTCTCTCCATTAGACAACATTATATAACCTCCTTTTTAAATTTCCAATCTGCCATATAAAATAAAGTTGCTCCTCTTCCTTTCTGGGTAGGTGTCCAACAATATTCTCCAAGTTCATCTCTCTCCCATTCATCTGACCTTTTTATCCTATAATATCCTTCTTCTACTTCTCCTGCTAATTCTATGTTATCATCCATTAATTCTTCTTTTAATACTTTTAAAAAGTTATCTTTGTTATTTCCACATTCCTTAGCAGAAATAAATGCTTGATAATCTCCTGTTTCATTGTATTCATTATAAAGACTTATCATCTATTATATCCCTCCTATAATTTTCAAATGAACTTATTAAATAATCATATATTTCATTTAACTCCATTAAATCTTTTACTAAATCATTAGAATTTGAATAATTATTAGTAATGACTTTATGAATATAAAACTCAGTTTCTATACCTGTAAACACACAAACCTCTACAAACATTTTTTCATTATCTAAAAAATATCTTTTGCAACATGTTTGAGTAAAAGGATTATTACCTAAATATTCTTCATCCCAATCTAAATTATAACTATATCCCCAAAAATCATTTTCAAACTCTTGATACGTTATTTCTTTAGATATAATTGATTTATAAGTATCTAAATAAAACCAATTATCTGATATCCAATAACCATTTTCAACTATTTTTATTTTTCTTTTATTCATATAACCCTCCATTTATAAATATTTATGGATATAACCTCTTAAAGTCTTTTTAAACTTACCATCTTTATATTCCCATTCATCTATTATAATATTAACACTATTTACGGTAATTTTAGGCTTACCATTTCTTAATAGATTTTCTAATTCTTTAGGCAGATTTGTTATCTCTTTATCTCCTATAAAAATAGTATTTCCTATTAATTTAATATTTTTGCTTAAAACAGTACAATCACACATCTCTTTGCTCCTCTTTTATCTGTGTCTCTAAATACTTAACATATTTATTAAAAAATGAGAAGTTAATAAAGTTTATACAATAAAAATTATCTTCCATAAAATTATCATAAAACCACCAAATAGGATAAAAGATTAACTTTAATAATAAATAAGGTATATTAAAAATCAATTCTATAAAAGCTAACAACAACACAATAAGAAAATGTGTCCATCCTACTAATTTTCTAAACTCGTTTAAATCACTTAACATATCTTTATTTCCCTTCATATTGTTTATCTATTTCCATTATTTTTTCTATTAATGCCTCTGTATCATCATATAATATTACGTCATCTTCCTTTAAATCTACACAGTCACTATCCTTTACATATATTATTGTTTCATCTTCAGATATTAAGTAACTATCTATGATATCTGAAAAAATACAAACTTCTCCATTATTCTCATATACAATCCAAACTTTATCTCCTATATTATATTTTGTTTTTATATCCATCTTACTTTCATCTCCTAACATTTTTTCTTCTATTTTATCTAAAAGATAATTTATGCCCTCAGCACTTAAATTTCTTTCTCTCTGTGGTATGTTATTAAAACCATCTTTAATATGGCTTATAACTTCTTTTATCCTTTCTTCTGAGATATACATTATTCTCCTCCTAATCCATTTAATAACATATTAATCAAAGACTTCTTTCCTAAATTCAACCAATATGCTCTACTTTCTTTGTTATATGCTTCATATGGCTCATTCTGCTTATCTATTTCTTTTTCCATTAACATTAATTGTTTTTTTGAAATAAAAACACTATCATTAAATGTACTTAATAGTTTTCTTAACGCCTTTCTTTCTTTTGTGTTGTTGATTTTTGTTTTCTCAAAAACTGTTTCTAATTCTTCTAAAAATATAGACAAGATACGTATGCTTTTGCTTAAAGAATATTCTTCCTCTTTTTCATATATAACAAATGTATTATTTGTTAAATCTTCTGTATCTAATACCCTTTCTAAAAGTTCATCTTCTTTACCTTCTTCTTCTCTCCAAATATGAAGTTGTCTGAATTCTCCTACTTTTGTATAAAATTTATATCTATATGATGGATTTATTTTCTTTTCATACTCTATATATAATTTTGTACCATCTGGTATATTATTTTCTTTTAATGCTTTAATTAATTCTTCTCCACTATATCTTTTTACTTCTTTCATTAAATTCTTCTCTCCTTTTCATTATCTCTTCAAAATTGTCTTTATTTTGGTTGTGTCTATCTACTAAAAATGTTCCAATACATATAAACAAAAAACCATATATTACTATTCCTAATAACCACCCACCTTTTAGCAAAAATGGTAATAATAATATAAATCCTATTATCCCTGTTACTATTATAAATTCTACAAAATGTCCTATTATTCCCATAAAAAACCAAAATATTTTATCTAACATTCTATTACCTCCTTATTTTGTTACTATTTTGTCTAATATGAAATTAGTTTGATATTTTTCACCTACCTTAGTATACTGTGGTGTATATGAAATTAGTTTCATGTCGGATAGTTTTTTTACTATCCCCCCTACCTTTTTCTCATTTCTACTGTCTCTGTTTTCTCCTCCATAATATCCTATTACTTTAGCTAATGTGTTATATCTAAAATAGGTAGGAATTCCTTTTTTTTGGTTAGTATCATATAATGAACTTAAATATATATATACTTTTATGATATTATTTATTTTGGTGTCATATAGTTCTTTTATTATATCTTTATATACATATCTCTTATATTTGTATTTCTTGCTGCTTATTTTATATTTGTACTCCCCATCTTTTTCTATATATCCATATTTCAATAACTTATCTATTTTTCTATAAAAGGTTCTATAATTTATACCTAACTCCTTATATGCCCCTCTTGGCTTTTGATTGATAGTTATATTTCCATCTATATTATCTCCATTTAACAATATCCAAACATATAATATATCTGAAACCTCTTTATTGGATATGAAATTTTCTTCACTAGGTATTAACAATGATGTCCTTTCTTTACTCACACACATACCACCACCTTTCTTATCCTTAATTAATACTTTATGTTTCTCTCTTAATTGCTTCTATATAATTATAACATATTTATTTTTCAAAGTCAATACTTTTTTAAAATTATATGCTAAACTTTGTATTTTTACACAACCAAACTTTGTACTTTTACACATTCAAACTTTGTATTTTTACACAATGAACTTTGTATTTTTACACAACTAAATATGTTATATAATATGTATATATAATATGTATATAAATATTTATAATATAATTGATTTATTTTAACATTTTAATCTATTTTTCTATATTTCTATTTTTTTGAAATTATTAGAAATTTTAGAGTGTTTTAGAAGTATTTTTAGAAGTTTCGTATGAATTATTAGAAATATCAAGGTTTTTAGAGATTTTTAATATCTTATTTTTTTATCGTTATTCTATATTTATTACTATAATTATTATTTTTACTGTTTCGCTTAATGCACTATTTTCACCGTTTTTACGATTTTTTATATCTGTTTTTTCGATTTTATAAATAATTTTATTTTTTGTGCTTGTATGTATTGGGAGAGTAAGGTTTTTTCGGTATTTCGGAGTTGGGTGTGGGAATGGATGTGCACGCGGAACACTTGTTCGATTTTTTGGGGTCTTGGTTGTTATTGTATCCCCCTTACTACAATAAATTTAAAACGTAACGGGGTTATTAGTATTTATAAAATCACAATTTTATCAATAATTTTATAATATTTTAGCTATTTTTAATTATTTTGTAAAAATTGACTTTTTGATTAAATTTTAAAAGATTAAAAATTTTGATTTTAAAATTTGGGGCTTGTTTTATGGGGGTAACTGTATTTTTTATATATATGATACTATTGTAAAGCAAAACCCCTTTACACCCTAAAACAAAAGAACGTTTGTCCACTCGTCTAATTACACAGCTATGAGCTATACGACAA